>Ga0315915_1001955_pt1 | contig 25572 bp, 7 predicted proteins | sample MpolbnodulesMG_FD_207738 | JGI IMG/M metagenome (GOLD analysis project Ga0315915, IMG submission 207738) | Medicago polymorpha root nodule microbial communities from Los Angeles, California, United States - branched nodules | ecosystem: Host-associated > Plants > Roots > Nodule | place: USA...
AACCTTTTTACTCTTAAAACTTTCATTCTAATCATTGTTAAAAGTTAATTAAATTCATAACTCCCTGTCGGAACGATACTCTATTTTTACTACTTCGGTAAAACCGTACACTTGCGGTTTTGCTCATTAGTAGCCTAGTGGTTAGAGCTCAACTAGTTTTAAATGTGGAGAAGTAGGATGTTCGAGGTTCGAACCCCAACCCCTGCATATTTAGCTCAATTGATAGGGTTATTGCGAAATTTCATTATTACTACCAAGTTATACTTTTTTTTTTGTTTAACCTGTTTTAACTTTGATGCTACATGCGACACAATTTCACCATCACAAAATATTACAAATGTGTAATGGCATAATCAACTACTTTATTATGCATGTGAATTAATCTAACTCAAAATTGCAGATGAAAGAATATAATACGTTATCTTTACCATTCTTGAGAACGTTCAATGCCCACAAACCTAAAGGGAAAATAGGCCACCCTAATTGGTATTGGACCAAAAACTCCAAAATCTCATAAGTGGGACACTCTTAAGAGCAAACTCATAAGAGACTGTCTGAATTAATGCATACACAATATATATATACAATTTGAACCATTCACTACATGATTATGCAACATTAATCACTCAAGGTGACCATCAACCAGTTACTACTTTGTTGTTCCATAGACAAGTTTCCCTCAACATGAAACAAGTCCATAGTAATCATGGTATCAAATCTTTATCACATTCAACAATAAATAAGGCAAAAAATAACTCAAGCTTATGTTATTAATACTATAAAATGCTTCACAAGTAATTAGTCCATACATGTTACTAACTAGACTCCTTCGAAATACTCATAATACAGCATTCAAATTAACACTCTTAATAACCTGAGTTCAGATATTTTTCCCTGTTTTGTTATTCATGTTTGTCTATTTATTTATAGTACCTGAATAGTATGTTTGTAAGAAGAATTAATCACCACGGACTCACCCTATCTAATGAAAGAGTTTTGTTAACAAGTGTTAGGTACTCTTTAAGGGTTCCAAAACAAAAAATTATTTTATAAGTCAAATACTTCGATTTTCGTATTGATTACATATATTTTCATAAAAATTTACCATTTAAAGGGCCTTAAAGAGTGCCCCGGGCATTTGTATAATTTCCCTTAATTAAATTAAAGCAAGTTTACAAAATTGTCCTTATCTTTAATTTTAAGGGTTATTGTCCTTATCTTTAATTTTAGGGGTTATTATGTAAACTTGATACATTTTGTTTACTGATTTAATGCTTCAATCACTTTTTCTATGAATTTTTTAGGGGGTTTTATAATACGAGACATAGTGAGTTTCATATGGAAGTGGCAATTAATAGGAAGGGTATGGAATCTATCGTCATAGGAAAGAGTGAATCTAGACGTTTTCACTGAGAGATGTGTTATTTGAACAACCATTTTGGTGACAACTTTTAGGACAACCATAAATTTATAAAGAATTGTAGGTATTGACACGAAAACCAAAGCAATAGAGAGAGAAAGTAAAAGTATTATGTGAGTATGAGAGAGAAAGTTGTCACAAAAGTTGTCAAAAATTGGTTGTTCAAATATCATTTCTCTTCACTAAAACTGCACATATTAATCAATACATATTTCATTTTTTTTTTTTTTTGGGTAGTGTTTTGATCTTGAAACCAAATGAGAACGATACACCTCTTGAAGGTAACCATATGTTTGTTGAAATTGATTGGACAATCGTGTAGTTTATAGATTGAATAGAATCATTCAAGACATGTCACCCTTGCCATTTAACTCGATTTTGCGAATGTATATAAAGCAAAGTCCCTTTTGGACTAAACACGTCACTTAAGGCTTATGTATACCTCATTGGAGTTAAGTGATGGAAGAAGGTCAAATCAACAGAGATGTAGCAAAATTGGATTGAAAACGCAAATATTTGGTTAGGCGTTTTCCCTCCTCCTTGAGTTGTGACGGTGTTCCTCTGTGTTGGCAACCCTTTCAACATTTCTTTACCAATATTTGGCAGTACTGAAACATCGCAGTGACATATCCAACGATGAAATCCACAATGTCATTAATAAAAGGACACAAAGATTACACATTGCTTTATATAAAAAAATTATTGGAACCAAAAAAATAGAAAGAAAAAAAAATATATTTCTAACCTGCTCTTACCCTATTAATTTGGGACAAGTAATGGAACTATGATATAATTAATGCTGAACTAATTGATGTTGAGTTAAATAATAAAAAACGATTTTTTTTGTTGATGGTTTGGTTGTCTAATTAAAGAGATGCATACCACCATAAGAACATAAAATATAAATTCTTTAATGTGATACTCACTATCATACATAATATTGTGTTTTTGCTTCAACTGTAAAGGCATAGTGAAAATTTGCCATTCAATTTTATGAGTTAGCTTATGGCTTGTGTTAGGGTATCAAGTGTGGCAACGGTTAGCTTATATTTGAGAATAAGAATTTGATGGCTGGGTTAAGATGCTTGTCTTCATTCTTGCATCAAGTTCTGTAATCAAAAGATCAATATAGCATTATAGCACTCATTAAGGAGCTTCTAATATATCAAAAGGGGAGAAGTTTTATTAATTAAAGTCGCACATACAACTGTTTTTGTAAAGAGCACTTATACATTGACCTCTTTAGGCAGTATACACACTTTGACATCCACACACAATTGTGACATGTGACAAAAGTAGTGAAACTCATCCAAAAAGGAATGATGGTGTGATGTGAAATGACTAAAATAACCCTACCACATGGGAGTGTACATGAATGATACATAAAAAAGGGTGCCAACCTATCATTTTCCATTCGTAGATAATACAAAAATGAATTGATAGAAGAAAATTGCCAAAATTCAATATAGCAATCTAGCACTCAAAATTGTCCACTAAACTTGTTGCTGTTAATGCTAGTTAAAGTAGTTTCATCTATTATTAGTTAGTGTTTGTTACTCTTTGTTACTCTTGCAGTAGCAGATATAGGTTGTACTTTTCGTGCATAATAAAATATAAAAAATAATGACTATCATGATAATATAAAATAAGAAACTGTAACTCATAACAATATATTTTGTTTTTGTACATGGCTATCGAGAATTGCATGGAAATAGAGAAATAAACTAATAAGTAAAGAGTGAAAATAAGTGAGAACAGGAACGTCGCTGTACATACCTTTGGAGAAAATAGGTTTAGTCAATTTTGTAAAAGTAACCAGTTTTTTTGACAGAGGAGAACGTTTTTTTGACAACGGAGAACTTGTGAAAGAACATGAAAAGACCATGTTTTGGGGGAGATTGAGCAAAGGAGATGAAACGTTAAAACCTAATTTAATAATAATTAAAAATAAAATAAATGATTTTCAACACTAAATAGTTTAACCGGTTTCAAGTTAATTAAAATAAAAAAGTGGGACACACGTCCAATTCTTATTTGGTGTGTTAAAAGAGAGTGTTAGTGGGTGTGACCCTAGAAATTCTCTACAAACGTAGTTGTATAAAAATTATTTTGACTCTGAATTAAGTCATGCTGATTTTGACTTGCATACCATCTCACACCATTAAATTCCAATTATTTTGATTCAGAATCAAATTATTTTGACTCGAAATCAAGTAATCAGAGATGATTTTATATTGGTGTAACATTAAGAATAATGTCACATCAATGACATTTAAAGTGGTTCATAGATAATAATATTCTCCATCTAAACACCATTTTTATATGTATCGCATAACATGTCATGCTACGATCAGGGGTTGTCATATTGCAACAATCACGTTAATAAAATTTCTAGTCTCACTGACAACAACGTCAACAACAAGAACATCATTTTTTTTTTGTAGCAACATTATATCCCGTGACTTATGCCATGAAGGAAGTCGAATCTGATTAGTGAGGTGCTCTAATATAGTGGGTGCCTTGAATTAGTTGAGAGGTCATGCAAAAATGAGGTCATTGTATATTTCAATGGAAATTAGACTGTTAAAATTATCATTGATGTCTTTAACCTGGTACATATTTGTATTTGCATTTGCATTTGCAGTTATACTTGCATTTAGCCTAGTCCTTATATCGTACCTCAAGTCTCCACTATCATATGTTATATTTACCTACAACAAAGATTAATACCAATATAAATTAGCATTTGTGTACATTAAGAAAAATAATTACACATCATTCAATGGTATTTGTAAGGTACTACTTTTGTCCGGAAAAGAAGGGGAAGGAAATACATGAATAGAAAAGTTTGACTATGACTGAACTACTAACAAACTCACCTTTTTTTTTTCTTTCATATTTGAGTTAAAAAAAATATTTCCTTCATATTATTTTGTGTATTATTTCATTCAATAATTATATTTATATAAGTTAAGCCTAATAGAAATTGGCATATTATCTACACTCTAACAACTAACAAATTATGATTCATTATAAGGAAATTTATCTAGATCCTTCTCAATGAATTACCCATTCGTAGTTTAAGTCACGCATGCCCGCACATCTACACTCGCATGCACGCACACTCACACCCTTTAATAAAAAAATGTATAGCCAGTTATTCGCATAATATTAAGCAAATTCTTAAAATCAAATTATTGTATTTAGCCTAGTCCTTAAAATCAATTTATTAGGTATAGAATCAAAATAAATTTAATGCTTGTTCTTTTAGATATATTTTAGCTTAGAAAATGATTAATAATACCACATAACGATTATGATTTCTCTAAAGCCACTATTTAATTAAAAAATAAAAAAGTAGAATTTTTAATAACTATTCCAATATACTTATGTTGCATTTTTTAAAACTCTACCTTTTTTTATACTTGTAAATTACTATAATTAAAAAAAAATATGTTACATTTTTACACTGTATTTTTTTAGCAAGAGAATATTTGTTTCACATGTGTTGATTGACATTTTATATTTTGTGGATATGTTTCGACAAACAATAAAATTTGACTTCATCACCAATGGTTATGCCCATCACATGCATTCTATCAATAACAAACAAAGTCATTTTGTATTGTTTAGATGTAAAAATATGGCATTAGAAGACTAAAAATAATAGTCTCTAGAGATAACCCTGTCATATATTGTATAAAAATAGAGATGTCAAAGGGAATAAATATCACAAATGTGAACATTTAATAGTGCGAGTGTTAGAATCAAATCATGAGAGTCTCAATTGAAGAAAACTTTGGATGCTTCTAATTTTGTATATAAAGATATTGTGATGGATAATGTGCAATATCCCATTGTTGATCAAGATTATTGTCCACATTTTCTCTACTCTAAGAAAGTTTGTACTATTTCTTGGTTCTAATATTATACTTTTAGACTCAACTCACTCTTTTATAGATTTGAGTTCTCTATAGATAAATACCTCTGATTTTCAGATATTAGATAAAGATCATACAATTTGTATTTTGTGAGACATATTTAAAAGTCAATTTGATAAAGTCTAGATATGAATCGTGTGATCTTTAATAGTCACATCTTTTGACAACTTAATCACATGGTTTTTTTTTTACCTCTTAGAATTTAGGTCTCTCATCTTTTCATCTTTGTTTATTGGTTATAATTTAAGAGATAAAATCTCATTCATATTTAAAAATGATATAATTTGTTTTGGGATTATCTAAATTAGTTAAAGAGATTTTAATTATTAACTAAAAAAAAAACCATATATTGATAATTTTATGTACCATAATTTGATTAATCTCGGTTGATAATTTTGTGTAGGGGTTTAAAGTGTACAAATAAGCAATGTGGCTTACAAACATACTAGAGGAAGTGGAAATACATAAGTTGCAGCAAGTTGCGAGTGCAGTCAAAAAAAACTCCGTCAAAATATTACGGTGGACAATGTTAATTTCTGACCTTCTGGTCATAGTAGAAGACTAAACAATATGTGTTTATATGTTAATAATGCTACTTATGGCAAACAAAATCCCCCTTCAATAAAATAGCGCACCTCTTTATTTAGGAATAAAGTCTCTTCTCTCTTTGGTTGCCTCAATTGTTATATGTTCATTGATTATCTCTTTATCAACAAAAGGATTCTATATTGGTGTAATATCAATGATAATGTCACATCAATGACATTTAAAGTGAATCATAGATGATAAAATTCTTCATGTCAACACCATTTTTATGTGTTTCGCATAGCGTGTCGAGCTACGACTAGGGGCTACCATTATTGCAACAATCATGCTCGCTTCTCTAATGATAACGTCAACAATAAAAATATTGTAAGGAAAAATATTGTAAGGATCAGTCAAATTTATTTTTGTGAGGTACCTAAGTATTATAGGTAGATAATAGAAGAAAAAGACGTTACTTTTTCAAGCGACTATGCATCTAATATTCATTGTTAACTTTACAAGTATTTTTTATCACAAATATTAGCACAATGGTTTAATGCTTAAGATCTTAGCGCATATGGATAAAAGGTTGAATACCACAAATGAAGAATGTAACAATGAAATAACTGATTCTCAAGAACTTGCAAAAAATTTATCTTTCTTCATTTTCTTCCTCTAAATACAATTAACCTTCATAGATTCCATATTGTTGTTAGACAAATTTAAATCCATTTTTAAATGATCTGGTGGTTTCTCTTTAGAATAGTAAACAATAAACTACTAAATATATTTGGCATTTAAAAAACGGCTACAGCAAGATAAAGTTTTGTCTTTCTTAATAGTTATAGTTTCCTAAATAAAAAATTTCAAAAGTTGTTTGGGAAGATAACAAACGTTGCTAATTTTAGAAACAATGTATTTGAGTTTGGCTATCCATTGCTATGTAATCAAATTGTGGTTTGATACAATAACATGATTACAAAATGCCGTAGAAGAAAAGATGTAAAATGATTCATAATATGGCGTGCAGTAGAATTTGTATAATATGGTGATTCACAGGGTTAAGACAAATAAAAATATATTATGTTATTTGAACAATAATTTGTGTGAGCTACGTAAGGGTGAGACCCGTTTTTGTTCTAAAACGATTTTCACACTAGACTGACTTAAACAAGTTTTGTCCTAACAAATTGTCTGGATGTGAGAAATATCAAAACCTCTTTTGGACGAACAAATTTTCAATCTACTGATCTAGTTCTTTTCTAACAGCCTATATCTCTTTTGGACGGATAAACTTCCGGTCTACTGATCAATCAAGTTCTTTTCTAATAATTTATATGACCTTTGTTTTGAAAGGATTTTTAATCCTTTTCATTGTACAAATTTCATTTATAGTTTATCAATAGTTAACTTCTTTAGTTTCTTTATTGCAAATTTGTATCACAACTGAAACCATTATACTAAAAAGTATTACTTTTAAAATATTAAAGTTTTACTATCTAAAAATTATAAAGAGCCAACAAAATGTTAGATATTAACCTTTCATTTCAAAATTTTCTAATATCATATCTTCGCCAATGGAAAAATTGCACCAATAGGGACTGATGTTTTGAAGGATAAATCAAGTTCAATAATGGTACCATGCTACGGAGTAGAATTTTAGAAATATCTTTCTCCATTTTATTTTAATTATGTTATAACTTTAACAAGTTTCCTTCAAATAAAAACTTTGACAAGTTCTAATTCCAAGGTTGTCCATATATTTTTATACACATTACTATATTTCTCATAAATTAATTAATAAGGGTTTTTTTTTTGGTTGTAATTTATATATATGTCTATATTTTTACTCATATATTAATACAAAGACTCTTTTTTTTAAGGATTAATACAAAGACTTATTATTTTTGTAATTTATACACGGACCTACAATTTTACTTATATATGAATAGTGGATCTATTTTTTTTAATTGATACACATGTTTATATTTTTACTTTACTTATACATAAATAAGGTGATATATATATATATATATATATATATATATATATTTTGTAATTTTAAACACATGTCCATGGTTTTACTCATACATCAATATGGGGACATATTTCTTATTAATTTATACACATTCCTATATTTTTACCCATATATTAATACGCGATTTTTTTTTTTTTTTGTAATTTATGGACGTGTCTATATTTTTAATATTTCAATACGGGAACCTATTTCTTATTAATTTATACATATTTCTATATTTTTACTCATATATTAATAAGAGAGGCTATTTTTTTTGTAATTTAATACATGTCTATATTTTTACTCATATATTATTACGAAGACCTATTTTTTTTTTTTAATAATTTATACATATGTATATTTTTACTCATATATCAATAATGAGGTCTATTTTTTTTTAATTTCTACACGGTTGCAACTTTCTTTCACAAAAAAGAAGAAGAGCACAACGTGTATATACTGGTATCCTGTCAGTATAAATAAATAAAAAAAACATAGAATATTAATGGCTAATTGTTTTATTTACTGCAAAGAATAAAATAGAATAAAAAGAATTAACATAGAATATTAATGGCTTTTCAAAGAATAAAATAGAATAAAAAGAAGAAGAGCACAACATGTATATACTGGTATCCAAGCTCAAATTTACATGCCTAATTGTTTTATTTACTGCAATGAAATGACAAGCTATAAATTCAAATATTAATGGCTTTCATGAAAGGTATCAATTCAATTTCATAAAGAAACAAAGTTGTACATAGTCTGCTGGTTATGCATTCAGGGGCTGTGTATGCTAATTGCTAAGTCAAGACTTAACCATATTGTTGATAGTTATATAACCACCATGATAAGAAAATTTGATAAGTAGATCAAATTCATATTTTTTTTTAATAAAAATTCGATAATTGTAGCCATGCAATCGAATAATCATTTACATGTATTTTTAAACAGCTTATTATACAATCATCAATGATGTATGTATATGAACAACATTGTTATAAACAACAGATCGTACTACTATTTCTATCCTCACTGAATAGATTGTAGAATGCTGCAAAACTATGGAATTAATGTGACTTGATCATACAATTTTCACTACACTATGTAAATTGAACGACGCTTCTATACCTTATCATTTCATCAAATTAACTAACATTAACATGATGCCTATGAAGACTGGGATTTAAGTTTAGGAAGGTGGTGTTGCCTCATTGTTTTCTTCTGCAGGCGGCGGGTTACTGCTAGATGATACTACATCTTGATTTGCAGGTGGTGGGTTACTGCTAGATGACGCTACATTTTCAGGATTTGTCGCTTGTGGACTATATCTCGCATGCACCCTATCTTTGTTTAAGGTCCACCATTCTTCTGCTTGATGTTCACGAAACTTTCGTTTACTGCATTAAAAAAAAAGCATCATAAAAACATCAAATAAGAACCATAAAGACATGATAATGTGTTTATTATTTTAAACATAATCACAAAAATATAGAATTTGTTGGATCAACAAGAAGTGACTGTAGTACCTGAATTTAACACTTTTGAAAAATCTTTTACCATCCGGCCTTACTATTAGTGTAACATAAACACCACTATTAGGTTCAAATTGTTCGACGATTTGTGTGTTTCCTTCTCTCACTGATCTTGAAGGGTTTAATGTTCTTAAATCATTTTCAGAGCTTTGTGATGCCGCTGTTGCTTCAGTATTAGACGAAGACGATCCATTGTTTTCTTGAAAGACATTTCCTACATCCTGAGATGGATTAACTTCTGCAGCTTCATTATTATTTTCTTCTATTCTTTGTTCTTTAAGTTTACCATTGTTTGAAACAGGTTCGCTTTGTTGCTCAGATTCTACGTTTGATGCTACAGAACATGTTTCAGATTTTGGATTTTCCTCTAGAAAATTCTCAGCCTGAATAACCATGTTTCTAAATTTTTCACCCTCTAAAACTTCTGGTGGCAATTGCTCAGCCATTTCCTTCAACTGCATAAAGTCATAAGCTAGTTACTTAGGTAACTTGATGTACAAGAAATTCCTGAAAATATGAAGAAGAAAGAGGAATATACCTGAGCTATCATGGACCCAAAATACTCTTTGGTTGCTCTATGTTTAGAAGATTCTTCTGCAGCCAATGAGGTGGCATCCTTAATGTTTTTATGTAGTTTCTGAATTTCCATGGTACTTTTCTGCTTCAAACTTTTATTCTACATAAAAAGAATTTTCATTAACTTATCAATGGTAAGTTTTGTAAGTGAATTACACACACAAAAAAGCGAAAGTGTAGTAAATGAATCTACTTGGTTCTGCAATTTTGAGACTTGTTGGTTCAAAAGCTCATTTGTCTTCTTCATACTATCAATAATACTTCTTGAAAATCCCGGACTGCTAGAACGTGGCGGGCTTGGTCTTCTTGCATATGGGGATACTGATCTCGCATTGAGAGGTGGAGTTGAAGGTGGAGTTGGAGCTAGAGGATACTTCAAACCATTTTGAATCGAGCTAGTTGAACTTGGAAATGATATGTCTTTCATTTGTGCAATTGATGGAATTTGAGAAGTTGGTAGCATGGAAGAATTCCCAAGCTTATTAGTCCTCATTTCGAGATATTTTAGTGGTTCTGAGAAAGGAGGAAAAAGAATTTTTGTAGACCTTACTGTTTCTCCTTGGCCATATCTATCCCTTCCATCAATAGAACTGCGAGGTTGTGTAATAGTAACTTTTCTGTTAAAATTCGAAGCCGCATTTGCCTCAACCGCTTTAAGCTTAGTGTAGCAAGAATCGCATACGCGATGAGGCTTTCCTGGTGTCGGAGCCAATGCTGCTTTCATAACTTTTCTTGAACTACAACCATGACAATGTACTAATCCGCAATTATAACAATTATGTCTTTTTCTAGTAAAACCGAATGGTTGTCTGCAACCGGTGCAAGAGGATTGGTCGACACCAGATACCCACTTATGAATGCATATGCAAGAAGTGAAACTTGAGCCGCAAGAAATGTTTTTGACATGCCTTTCTTTCAAGGCTTCCACCAATGTTGGTGATTTTCTATCATCTATATCTCCATGCCCCAATCTTCCATTTGCACCTTTACCCCAAGTATATAATTCACTTCTTGATGTCAAAGCAGCAACATGATGAGCTCCACATGAAATTTCCTCAACGAATTCCCCCACCAATGCGTCTTGTACTAGTATAGGTATTTTTCCATCAGATAAAGAATTTCCTAGTTGACCAAATTCAGTGCCTCCCATAGTAAATAGATGTCCAGAAGTAGTGAGAGCGATAGTCGTAGTGTGTCCACATGCAATCTGGTGGAAATTATATTCGATGAGTGTTGATACACAGGTAGGTTGAAGGTATGTTTCCTTGTTTCCATGTCCTAATCGATATTTGTCTCCATCTCCCCAAGTGAAGAGCTTTCGTGACGAAACATTTGAACCTGATTGAAAAGTAACCTCTACAATTGCTGCAGTATGCCATACTCCACATGCAACTGTAATAGTCTTCAATCCACTTAATAATTGTACCTCTTTTGGATATGCCACACTCTCTCGATTTCCATGACCTAATACACCAAATGTTCCATCACCAAAGGTGAAAAGTTTTCCATTAGAAGTTGCCAATGCTGAATGCCATGTACCACATGCAATCGATATAACTTGAAGTCCTTCCAGAGGACCATTAATCCTCTTCGGTATCCAATGGCTAACATCGGTGCCATGTCCGAGAAGTCCAACATTATATTTACCGTCACCCCATGAGAATAGTTCATCTGATATAGATACAGCACAAGTATGATTCTCTCCGCACGCAACACTTTCCACATTAGTAACTGCTAGAAACTCAACAAGTTGAGGTCGGCCGAAATCTTTATCGATTCCATGACCTAGTCTTCCACCAGATTCCTCTCCCCATGTGAAAACTTCTCCTTGCCTAGTAACTAAAGCCATATGACGCACGCCAGACGCAATCTGGTGAACATCTAGAACAACACTTGACTCTAAGGGCTTAGGAACCAATACATCTGTGGTGGAAGAGAACTGAGTGCCATTTCCATCGGGTGCAACTGCATCAGCCCAAACTTCTCCCCATATATAAACATCTCCTAATGACTCAATGTCATCAGGTCCTGATCCTAAACTTGAAACGCTAGGTGTACTTGACACACTAATCCGAAAACCATCTCCAACACTAGTCCTTCCTTGCATATTTGTACGATCTAACCCCACATCTGGGTTTGCAAAACACAATGAAGACTCACTAGGCAATGAATCAGTAGAGACCCTACCACGAGCAATGCTTGTTGAAATCTCTAATGCTGCACCGAAAGGGCGACCATTTGGAATAAAATCAACACCCTCCTGAAACCAAAATTTATAGAATAGTAAATAATGATCACTGTGTTCAGTAACAAATTTATGTTGTTCACTTTGCCTAGATTCATATAAATAGCATGATCATTTGATGGATTCTTGTTAAAGCTCACATATGATAATTCACTTCCAGCAAGCCTATTATGCCTTCCAGTGGATATTAATGCCTTAAGCCCTGCAAACCATACCTCGGCTTCAGCTTTGTCTTTGCATATCTATAAATAAGAGAAAGAGAATCACCATATTCAAAATGTACTCATTAAATTGAGAATTTTGAAATGCGCTATCAATATGTTTTCTAACCAGATCAAGTGTCCGCTCTCCGTTATTATAAACAAGCGAAAATGAAAGATAATCCTTTTCAGGTTGCAAATATCTTCTAAAGACAACCTTCAAATAAATGGTCACAAAAAACATTAGAAACCATCAAGAAATTGAAATGCATGGACATGAACTCAACTTAGTATTCAACTTACAGTTCTTTGTCCAGGAATAATCCGTGAAACCGAAGATAGTTTTAGAGTCCTTTCCTTTTTATGAGAAATCCAAATTAGTGTTGTTTCATCCTGTTAATGCCACTAAATATGAAATTAGTTAGAGATGGTAAATTCACAATACTAATATTTAATGGAGACCCTCAATTTTTTGCCCTAAATTTTGAAATCGCATAGGATCTCGAGCTATGAAACATGGACACAGACACGAACACCGAACACGACATGGACACTGACATGCCGACACGGATAATAATTTGAGAAAATGACATAATTCTGTGTAATCATAGGTGTTGTGTCGGTGTCAGTGTCAGACACCGGCGCGTGTCCGACACTGGGACACAACTAATCCGAGGAGTGTCCGTGCTTCGTAGATCTCGAGTAATCCGAGTCATTCTAGAACTGCGGAGATAATTTCAATTCATAACTCATAATAAGTAAAACCTTACCAAGGAGAGTCTGAAAGGGCGAACTTTTGGCTTGGCTTTTCGACAGTACTTTATTAACTGAGATCCTTTCTTTAAAACAATGAGTGCCTTCAAAAAGAATTGAAACACACATCAAATTCTTGTTTGTAAATTAAAGCACCTAACTAAGAAAATATAATCCTTCATTTCTCTAAAATATAACATAACATCAACAGATTATGTGACATTTCTAAAAGTATTTTCTATAATGTAATCCCATTGCAAATGCTAGTGCATATAATAACATTTTGAATATGATTAATGTATGAAAACAATGACCTTAAAATAATAGTGTGTCACAAAAATGAAAGAACATATAAACAATTTCTTAATTTTACACTTTCACTATCCACATGCAAGGTATTTGAGTAGCATAATTTAGAGGAAAAGTTAGGTGAAACCAACTTGTTCAATATCTCGCTCAAGACCTCCATTACTAGCAGGATCTGCCATTCCATCTGAAAAAATTGTAATGAAACCACCAACAACAAAGCTCAAGACACAACAACTGCATCAAAATCTCCATAGATAGATATTTTTTCGATTTCGGCCTCTCATCAAAATCACCAATATGAAAAATTTAAAATCCAAAGAAAATACATAAAAAAAAAAATAGGGCAATGTGTTGCAATGCTTGAAATGTCTCAAATAAAAACTAGCACTAGCCCTTGTGTATCAATGTCAAAAAATGTGCACATTAACACAAGATAAAATTTTGTCAAAAGGGGTTGTGAAATTTGCATAAAGTGTTACAATGTTCTGGAAAAAAATGGATTTTGACCAAAGAAAGAATGATAAGAATTGCTGATGAATGAAAGAGAGAGAAGGGGCGAAATGAGTGGGAAGTAAGTGGTCAAATTTTTAGGAAAACTGAAATTGAAGAAAGTGTGGTAACTTTGTGTCTTTGTCTATCAACTAACTAAACGACTTCTGCCACATGGCTTCATGTCTCTCCATAAAAATACATTAGATGTTACTCTCATGTATTGAATGCAAACCATTGAATTATATTATCAACATCAACATAGATAAAAAATTACATTTAGTTGCACATACTAACCATTAAAATAAAGTGATCTGATAAACTACTTTATTTTTTTACAAAAGTGATAAACTGATCTTGAATTTATAACAATTTTTGTAGACATTAACAGGTGTCTAATTTAATAGAATATCGGTTCAGAATCATGATATATTTTTGCATCAGATAGGAAGGGCTGTTTCACAAAATCTCCCTTACTTTCTATTTTTTTTTTTTAAGAATCCCTTACTTCCTAATTACAATCGTTGTCCCTTAACTTAATTGCATATAACAGTTTTGCTATTTATCTTCTTTTTACGTCATTTTGATTTGTTTACATATGGATTTTCAATCGTAAAATCTTAAATTCATATGAAAATATAAATGAAAAATGTTAAGAGCCCATATCGAAACAGATCCATAGATTTGAATATTGTAAATTCATATGCAAATTGATCAAAATGATCTGAAAAGAAAAATATAAAAAATAAAACCATTTTCTTAATTTTTTAAGGGATCACGAGAGTAATTTTTCTAATTTTATATGCTAATATACTATATTTGTGAGAACGTTTGATTTAGTAGTTATTTTCGACCCATCATCTTAAAAACTAGGCCGATCCTTTCTCCATACTTTGGAAGAGTTGATGATGGACAGGCACGAAGCAAGTTTGAGTCGTTAAGTCACCCTATAAAATATATGATGTCTAAATAAGTTTTTTTCCTTCACAAAATAAAAATTTACTAAGTAGGCATTTTTGTAAAAAAAAAAAAAAAAGAACTACAAAACTTATTTTTTTTCTTTGACTTACATAACAACAAAATGGATCCCAAAAAAAATAACAACAAAATGGCACCATTTTCCTACATTAGTCATTACGTGACCAAACAATATATCCACTGTCACCACTTTCCAATACTCCCACTCCCCCCTATATATAAGTTATGTTAAGCCAAACCAATTACATGATAATCTTACAAAATTTAACTGATGGATCGTGTCTTTTTCTGATAGAATGATGGATCATGTCTTTTACAGTACAAATATGGTCATCTATGTAATTTTTTGTAATAGTGAACGGTATAAACAACATTTATTTGAGCACCCCTCAAAAAAATAATATTTGAGTAGATTAATTGATGTTTTTGTTTTTGTTTTTGCCGTTACTAAGAGAGTAAAACCCTTCAACTTACAATCGATTAAAGTTGGTTTCCTTGATAAGAAAAGTTGGTTATCTCCGGACTCTTTGGTGGATGATATGACCTCTATCAACACTCTTTGAGCCTTAAGACATGTCCCGACCTAGTGAGCTCCTAGAATCCAACTCACCTAGACATTTGCACTTCAAAGAAACTACTGAAAGCAAATGCCAGCAAGGGCATGAAACAAAAGAGAATCAATTCTTGGAGAGGATGATCAAGCATATGATCGACTAAAAGTATGGTGTTGTAGGACTTCTACAAACCAGCTAGCTTTCCTTCATGGGGGAAACGTGTAGTCCTAACATCCCTATTTCTTTATAGAAGAAACAAGAATTTATGCAGCAGCAAACAGAAGACTAACAAGTTTGAATAACGTTTGCTTACCATCTATAACAGAAAATAAAATACGCAATTTTGATTTGAGGTATTTCTGAAAAGTTTCAATTCCTAACAGGACCCAATATACTGGTCACCAAGGACACCTAAGATATACTAGACACAATATTGACATTTACATGTAAATATTGGTAACAATAATTTGAAAAAATGAAAGCGATTGAATGTAAATACATGTTTGATGTCATAAGAGTGTCAAACACTGAAATATGTTGTACATTCACGCCTTTAATCTAAGTTGTCAGTGCTATACAGGAAACATCTATTTAGTGGAAAGTTGCTGATATATTGAACTAACATACAGATGGTGTTCTAAGTAAGGCTTGGTAGTACTCCTTCCTAATCCATATAACTTTTGGTTATTAAACCGGCATATTACAGATCTAATTCTTCCTCAAATAGGACAATTGGATGTTACCGAGAACAATGACAAGAAATATAAACTATCTTGAGATGCATAACTCATTCAAAACAGAGATAGCCTTTATGTAGAGTCGACAATAGCTCAATGAAATTCTAGTTTAGCATTCAATAATGTAGAGTCGACAATAACGTAAAACCAAAGAAATAATATGACGAAGGGAAAGATTAAAAAGGAAGAAACATCAGGATCGGCACATGCATGAAAAATAAAGGAGGAAAAACCAAAAATGGGATGAGATAAGATAACCGAGAGACAACGAGTTGTTGGCTCATCGTTTTCCACAATGGCAGTTGGCAACTACATAAAGGTCTAAAAACTGCATGTAAAATTTATAAATTTTACTTGCTAGAGTCAAGATAGATTAATCTAATAAGAGTTTAACTTAACATCATAAAACATAATTGATAATTTACATTTGCATCTTATTTAAGGCATTAAGCTTCACTTCACATTCTAGATAATGTGTAGTCCATGGCATCCACTACGAAATCTGCAAACATCAAATAAACAAGCTGTTAGTTATAAAGACTAAAATTAGTACTATCTATTCATCTAATGTTAAGAAAAGATAGAATTAGAGACTAACCTGCATCTTCTTTGCTGAAACATAAAGGGGGTGTAATTCTGAATACATTTCCATAGTAGCCACCTTTTCCAATCAGCACTCCTAATTCTGTAGTAACATTAGAAGAGGTGATTCGTGACATAGAAAACAGATGAGTTTATTGCTAGAAACAGTTTAGATCAGATTTCAATCTCCATAAATCAGGTTTAAAAATGTTTAAATAATGCACTCCAAATCCAAGATGCTAAACTGTTAACAATGCTACAAGATATCGGAAGCAACTTGGCATATAGGGATTGAGATATGAGACTTTACCTTTCATTTGGTCCATCACATGCAGAGTTTCAACTTTTGCAGGTGTTTTTAGTTCACGGTCAGTGACAAGTTCAACTCCAAGCATCAATCCTTTTCCTCTCACATCACCAATTACTATAGAAGAGAACCAAGAAGTTTGATTAGAGACGTATATAAAGAAAAAACTCTGTTTCTTTTATACCCATAATGATCTCAACTATAGTCCTTTATTTCCATCATGTAACTCTAGAATAAATTCATGAATGCTTGCTTGTGCATTAATCTTAGATGGGAAAGGATAAAGGACGAAATCTTACATTCATATTTGTCTTTGAGCACATTAAGCCTCTCTTTCAAATGAGACCCAACTACAAACGCATTTTCTTGAAGCTTTTCCTTCTCTATTACATTTAAAACGGCCAATCCTGCAGCTGTACAAACAGGATTTCCGCCAAAGGTGTTAAAGTAACTGCTTTGAGTCAAGACCTTTGCAATCTCAGGAGTAGTTACAACAGCACCAAGAGGAATGCCATTTCCAATTCCCTGCAAAAGCAAAATCAAGAAAACAAGCCAACAATAATGAGCATACATACTTGATAAGGCACTTGATAAGGCATGCATATTGTGTGCGTAGATAGATATATGCAAGGTTCTAAATTGCAGTCACTATCAAAATCGCATCGTGATTCTTGATATTTTAGAGAATCATCGTCAAATACAGCTACAATTGTGCTTGAATTGCTGTTGTGAAGACATCAAAATCATCAATACCGCAAATCAAATTGTGGTCGCATACTTGTTTTTAAAACCTTGGATAAAAGTATCAATTATAGACTTATAGTCTATGCATCACTTTCATGATCAGACTAGGCTAATATTCTATATTCATTGGCGCAGACAATTAGGCTGTTCAGTTTGCTAAATTAAGTGAAGATGGATTCTTTCTACTCTGACAAGGAGAGAGTAATTAATTACCTTTGCCATTGTTACTATGTCAGGTTGAACACCATGGGATTCAAATCCCCAGAAATGGCTACCAGTGCGAGCAAACCCGGACTGAACCTCATCAGCAATACAAAGACCTCCAGCTTTTTTAACACTGTCATAGGCAGCAGGCAAGTAACCAGGTGCCAATTCAACAATGCCACCAACTCCCTACCATAAACAACAAGAGCATCATCAACAAATGTGTTTGCTTAGCAAAAAGATTATGATATCATATAACCAATTCACTTTGGATAGGAAATTATACCATCATGATACATGCATTAGATAGTATTATTAGACAATTTCTTAAAGTAAAACACTGAGTGATAAGTTTAATTTAATATACAACACTAAAAAAAGTGGTCCATCACTATCTAATGCATGGTTTTAAATTGCGGTCCGTCTGCAACTGCAACTGCGGCCAAAATATAAAGAATTTTGAGATCTCTGCAAAAGCATTGAAACCTCGATTTCAATTGCATCGGTTGCATTTTCTGGCATTCTAAAAGTTTGAAGTGTAACCTCAAGCACAATTTAAAACCATGATCTAATGAATAAGGATGACCATGGTTTATATCTAAACCTTGTTTTTCATTCACTAGTCTATGTTTTTCACCTAGATACAAGGTACCTGTATAGCTTCAGATATGAATGCAGCAACATTTCCAGAAGTTCCAAAGTTAATGATCTCTTGGACATCTCTTGCATACTTCGCTCCATCAGAGCCAAAAAGACCTCTGTAAGGGTCTGGATTTACAGCATGATGAACACCACTCTGGTACCACCAAAAAAAAACTGTCAGCAAAGTAAAAACACTATTTCACATTTTAAATTTTACAACTCATTTAAAATAATTTGGGATTAAAAAAAAAACAATAAACAATATTGCATTTACATGTGAATTCACATGGTAATTGGCAACAATTAAAATATATCTCCTAAACGAAAAAAAATACTAATTTTGGGCCAAGTAAGTGTGTCTCCCAGATAATTGTAGTATTATTTGCTTAAGAGGGGCCCAAAGTTTCATTATCGTAAGAAATCATTGTCAAAGTATTTTAGTACTTATCCTAACCTTCTTAAATTTTTAATAGGACTGATAACAAGCTGGTCATTTTCGTAGTTGATAGAAAATAAATGTGCCCAACGATGCCAAACTCCGTTGGTGTTGCTATCACACACATACTTCTAATAAAGTTTAGTGAAAGTATGCGTCAGCTTCTTAGACGTGTTAGTCCATTCCACTAAAGTCCATTTCGTTCAAAGTTACATAAAGTATAGAAAATAAAATTTAAACTAATTGAACAATTTCTTATAAAAATTAAATTACTCGATATTTACTTATATATCTTTTATTTAAAAATATCAGGGAAAATTATTAATAATAGCAGCAATAATCTCTTCATAAAAAAAACAGCAATAATCTCAATTTTACAAGAGCTTTGAAGATACATGTCAAGGTTTGATATTTACTTATGTTTATTAAAGAATTAAGTATATATTATTCTGTCAAAAAAACATTATGTATATTTATTAAAAGTATACTGTGAGATAAAAAAAACATTACAAATGGTATTATCAGATAAAAAAAAGGAGGAAATATGTACCTGCACAACATTAAATTTCCAGATACTTTGAGCTGTGGCCCCCATCGTCCCACCTGCATTCCCATGGTAAGAGTTTCTAATAGAGATTATGTCATGGCATCCAGTGTACAACCTTGCTATCATCATTGCCAATTCGTTTGCTTCTGTTCCTGAGTTAGTGAAAAATGCCACCTACATATATTCGACACGCACACAAAATTTTTCCACTTAAAATTCACAATAAACAGACAAAAGTTTATACACACGCCGAGACAAAACGTAGATCAAATATCAAAGCAATATCTTGTAAGTAAATACCACTAGAATTATTTCACATGTAATTATCTGCAACAATTATAAACGTGTAAGTAATATATATTTGCACAACCTTGTGCTCTATTTCATCAACTCTTCTATCTCACACTCTCGCAAGTTACTCTTGAATTAAAATTATATTTATCACAATAATAGATCTACAGTATACCTTCGGTTCTCCCATTATTAATCAATTAGATATTTTATAATTTGTGCTCCATCAATAGTTCTTTTCAAATCTTTATTTATTTATTCTTGGGAAGAATGTAGGTAATATGTGTTTTTTGTGAACTCACAAGCTTAGAAACTACTTCCATCAAACTATTTCATCCAATTTACATGAAGAGTGATACTTAAGCAACCAAAAGTTGACATATCTATTTTTTTTCCATTCTTTTTAGAAAAATACAATAGAGAAAAAAAAAGAAATTAAAAACACAGTAAAAACATGAGATAAAATTTTCACAAAATTGTTAACTTTTATTGTTCAAATATATATCATTATTCGAATGTTTTTGGTGATTGAAGATGTGTTTGGTTGGGTGTTTTTGGACGTAAAACTTAAACGTTTTTTTTAAATAAAATGTTTGTTTTCTCTTGTGAATTATTAGGTGACCAATTGCTTGACACGGACAAGAAACATTATCTTTTGGCCACGAAACCAGATAGCATCGATATCACCCCACGCCAGCTTAGCATCCATCCCCCAATCATATGATATTGACATATTGGCAATTAAGAATACTAGTGATTGGCATTGGGTTCACATTTATTTATTATTATTGAACTTTAACTATGTATTATTAGTTAATTCTATAGTGTAAAAGTGAATCAATTGATCAATAAGTTTGTTTTATCATATGATAAAACTTATTGAATCGATTGTGAAGAACGAAGTTGTGCATGGTACAACATTGTCTTATCGATATATTATAAAATTAACTTATAATGTAATTAATCATACAGTTCTTTAAGAAAAAAAAATTAATCATATCTTATGTGGTTGAGATAACATGTTATATATAAAGTTCACCATATATGTTAGGGTTATTTGAGTCTTGATATAGTTTTTGGTCGTTCAATGTATCCCTTAGTCGGATGTCAAAGACCAAACATTCAAGATACAAAGAACTAATTAGAGATTAAACTTATCATGATGAGTGTTCTTTCATATGCATCAATTATAAATATATGGTTGGGTAAAATTAAAATAGGAAGTCAAAAACCGCTTTCAGCAAGTGTTCTTTCATGTGCATCCATTAAAGATTAAAAGCATGTGGTTGTGTGAAATTAAAATATACGATAAGAAACTTTGGTCTGAGCTAAAATACAAAACTGAGCTCACTCCTAAATTATTTTCCAATCTAAGGGATCAGCGAGCCTACCAAATTTTGACCGAATAATTCGGAATAACCAATACATGAACATAATAGTTTAATCAAGATCAATTTTATGGTCCGGTAGAAAAACACCAAATCCGTCTGGTTTTTTTGCAAAGGAATAGAAAAATATTTAATTTTATGAAAATCAAGAATTAATTATATTTAATTTTATTGCAAAATAAATACACTAGATATTTATTTGACTTGGATCATTGATTCCATAAATAGTAAGTAATTATTGAAAAAATTATTGATATATTAAAAAGTTATTTGGTCAAATATTAAAAGCCCTTAAAGACACATGCTAATGATTCAATAATTAGTAAGTATTTATTTCAAAAAAAAAGTAGTATAAACACATCAAGTAATTTCTATATTAAATATTTTTTTAAGAGTCATGTTAACTTGTGTCCAAAGGGCACATGTTAAGCAATCCAAAATGAGCAACTTTGTATTGAAAAACATAATAATTTAACTTTTAAGAAGTTAACTTCACGACTTTTAATACGTATATTACCATAATAAGTTCCTTAATATATGCACTTGAGGGCACAAGTTAACTTTGGTTTTTTTTAATACATAATTTCATAATGGGTCATGCTAACCATTGAGGCTATGGTTAAAATTAAAACGTTTTAGGTTATAGGAAAATGCATGCTCTCGGGACCTTGTTTAGAAGTCCAATTTTTTTTATTGAAAAGTGTGTAATCAACATATTAAAACCTTAAAAATGAACTTTTTCAGCATAAAATTTCTATATAATTTCTTTTTTTAAATCCTTAACAACTATCTTAAGAAATTTGTTAGCATAACCCTAAGTTAAGAATAATGCTTTTAAGACTGGTTGAAGAGTTTTCTATCCAATATATTTGTTTCCTTAATCGGTGCCCTATAACAATAGTCATCATTTCCCTTTCATAATTAGTATAATTTCTGATTCCAAAATTAATATAATTTCTTATAATTAATTTCTATATCAGATATTAATCATATTAAAATATTACATATGATGAGAAGTCATTGAGAAAAAGACCTATAATAATATGTAAACACATTAAGTAAGACAGCAAGTTAAACAAATTCCATAAGAAAAAGATTTATACTACATAAAATCAAATTCATTAAAAAAAATACTATACTATTCAATTAATAAAGAAAACAATTGAGATTACGGTAACGTTAAACAAAGTTTACCTTAAGATCACCGGGGAGTTTACCAGCCAAAGCTTCTGCAAAATCAGCAATAGCATGATTCAGATACAAAACCGTTGAGTGCTGTAACTTTTTCGTTTGTTCAACGATGGCTGCAACCACATCAGGGTGACAGTGCCCGCAACACACCGTAGCAATCCCTCCAAACGCATCAACGTACCTTCTCCCATTTTCATCGAACAGATACTGCTTCTTCCCTTCCACGATGTTCAGCTGCACCATCCCACACACAATCATAATCCCTCAAAAACACAATTAATCATAACATAATTACCGTCATCATCATCATCTAGTTAATTAATTTTAGTTACTTTTGAATTTTAACGACATTAATTACAGAATTAAATTACAGTTAAGTTTTAGAGTTGTAATTATCCGGTGCGGTGGATCCTCACCGGAGATTTGTAGAAATGCATGATAGACGGACTGAGATATTCCCTACGCTTCGCGAGGACGTCGTCACCGGAAGGACCGGAATACGACGGCGGAACATAATCGAACGGTGGAAGCACCGGTGGTTCAGCGGCGACGGTTTCTTTGGTTCTTTCCGCTGCGGACTGAGAAATGCCTCGTTGCAAAAAGAATTGGCTCTGCGGTGGTGGTGATCGGCGGAGGAGGAATCTTGCGAGGAGTGATCCTGTCATTTCTCTCGGTGGTGGAGGATTCCGGTGATGGTTCGAGAAATGTAGGATCCGACCCGAATCCGAAAGTGTTGGAGTAGAAAAGATGAAGAAATGAGAGAGAATCGGGATTTGGAGAGAATCAGGATTTGGAATTGGAGGGATGAGAGAAGAATGGGGGAGTTTATATAGGGAATGGGTGTGGGGGTGATGATGTGGAGAGATGTGATTGCGGGAAATTACTGCGATGGATTTACTGCGGTAAAAATAGGGGATGGATGTATTTATCCGTGAAATGGTAAATAAGGAAGGTTAAACAATCTTTGTCATGTTCCATACTCCCTCCAGACTATGTATAAAAAGAAAGAAAAATTTGATGAAATGGTAAAAATTATGTAATTACATTCATTTTGATGTGATAAAAAATAGTTTGAAAGGATGTGTGCATTAAATATAAAAGAATATATGTATTTGTAAAAAAATAAAGATAAATGAAAACTATTGTAGTACTACAAAAAAAAAACTAATGTAGTGTTGTAGACTAATATATTTTTTTTTGGAAGGATGTAGACTAATAAAAATTATAATCACTTTAACAAAAAAAATATAATTACCATAATTTTGATTTAATTTTTTGACAAACATAATTTTGATTTAATAAAAAGCGGATTCAAAGGATGTGTACATTTTTATTTTATCTATGAAAGGATGTGTACATTAAGTATAAAAGGAAAAAATGAGTCAATGAAGTATAAAAGGATGTGTACATTCAAAAGAAAAATTGAAGAGAGACGATTTTATTAATTAATGTGATATTGACAATAATATTTAAAACATTTTCATGATTTTTTTTATTTAAAAAAAAAATTTCATGAATTTTTTTTTAAAACTAAATATTTTCATGAAATTTGACTTTGTACATTAACATTACGACAACAATTTTTTATTACAAATATATACAGGGAAATGCTATCCGGATCCCTTGGGGAACTAGTTAGGGATATAAAAAAGGAAATTATATAGTAGTTAATGCATTAAAATTGTGTAATTAATTTCTAATAAAGTCAAAAACAGTTTCCTTTTATGGTATGCTTAACCAGTGTCCAGGGGCACCGGTTAGCAGAACCAATATATACACTCACAAACTTATAAATAATATTGCTAAAAAAAAAAAACTTATAAATGACATCAATCTGTCAAAGTTAAATTAACACCAAATCAATGTCATTATTTTATGGAAAATGCTAACAAGTTTCTCCGCGGCACATTTCAAGGATCTTAAATGATACTTCCTCCGATCCAATTTATAAGAAACATTTGATTTTTTTGATTCATTGTATTTAGTCCATATTTTAGATATATACATTAATTACTCAATAAATCTAAAAAATCAAATTTTTCTTTTAAATAGGATCAAAGGGAGTAAGATTTTATAAAAATATATGTAATTAATACATTAAAAATTAAAACATTTGACTTTCTTAAATAAGTAATTTCTATTATTTTTTGTAAGGAAGTAATTTTTAATCTTAAATGCTTGAAAAATGCCGCAACAAGACCGTAATTTTATTTAGTCTAAAGGTTGACATCTATTTTATTAATGAGTGACTTAATCGTTTTAATTCTGATTATCACCAATTAATTGATCCCGATTTTTATTAATAAGGTAACAACGTTAATTTGGTTCCCTAAAAAAAAAACGATAATTTGGTGTCCGCTTATGGCCTAACCAAATGACATGAAGATAAACACGAGCCTCCATACTTTAAAATTATTGAAAGCATTAATTAATAGATTAAAACTTGTAAAAAAAAAAAACAAATGAGTTAAAAAGAGTGGTGAAGATAACTTAATTAGTAGGGGCATTGCATAATAAATACATGCAGTGGTCAGAGTTTGAAAACAATAGAGAAAGAAAGAGGATAAAAATATAGTGTGAGAATGAGCGGAAAAATTATAGGGATAATAATCATTTTGGTCTAGGAACGTGTAATCATTGGTCATAATAGTCATCAATGAATCAAAATTTTAAAATACTTTTATTGTACACTTTGTTAGTCGAAATAGTCATTGACACTAAAATAATCTCTCAATGCTCACAATAATTTTTTGGGTTAATTAAGTTTTTAGTCCCTATAAATATTCACAGTTTTGTTTTTAGTCCCTACAAAATAAAATCATACTTTTTAGTCCCTGTGACATTTTCCTTAAGCCTTTTAGGGACGAAAACTGTTGCTGGAAATTTTTTACAGGGACTAAAAGTGCTGATGGAAAAATTTATAGGGACTAAAAATGCTGATGAAAAATTTTATAGGGACTAAAA
>Ga0315915_1001957_pt1 | contig 25561 bp, 12 predicted proteins | sample MpolbnodulesMG_FD_207738 | JGI IMG/M metagenome (GOLD analysis project Ga0315915, IMG submission 207738) | Medicago polymorpha root nodule microbial communities from Los Angeles, California, United States - branched nodules | ecosystem: Host-associated > Plants > Roots > Nodule | place: USA...
TATGAAGGATCAATTTCAAATGCATTCCTAGTTTGAAGGAACATTTCTGTAGGCAGAACTATTATTCTTGTCTTGTTGCAGAGACACGAACAGAGTAGTGGAGGAAGTGGTTGTACAATTCGTACAATTGTCCTTTGTCAACGCTCTTGATAGTTTAAGCATCCAATGCTTTCAAATTCTTTCACAAAGGCCGTTGTAACACTCTTTTAGTCTAATTCGTACAGTTGTCCTTTGTCAACGCTCTTGAATCTTTAAGATTTTTCATCTCCTGATGAACTTCAGCTTCTGGTGATCTTGCTTCTGATGAGGCGCTTCTGATGAACTTGCTTCTGATGACGTGATCACTTCAGAAGCACTTATACTTCAGATGCACTTTTCTTCAGATGCTTCAAGCTTCCTTTTTGTTGATTCCTTTGCTCTCTTTTGTTCTTCCAGAACCTTATAAAAATATCAAATTTTTGTCTATGGTCCTGTACACTTGATCAAATATTAGCATATCCAATTGACAATTTTTAATACCTTGTTATCATCAAAACTCTAAGGGTAATGTATGTTAAACACATTTTTTTCAAACAATCTTCCCCTTTTTGATGATGACAAACATTAGTATTTAAAATGTTCAATTGTTTTTAATCTAATTAACAAGTTGACTTTAAGGGTATGAGGTTTGTAAGCTCCCCCTGAGTTCTATCCATGTTAATTAAATTCATCATTAAAAACGAAATAACACTCAGAATAATCTCACATTAAAAGACTAAGAGATAAGAAGAAGGTCCTATTAATTTAACTTGTTTAGGATTAAATTGATGGGGCTCAGAGCCTATAAATACTATACATCTATTCCCGCTTTTGTCATCAACAAAAAGTATAAAAACTAAAGACAAAAAGAGAGAGATGAGAAAAAGATAGTGAGAAAAAATTCTATTTAAGGCATGAACATAATAGCGCACAAAATTCAGTTCAGAAGCAAAATATCATTAATCAGGAGCAGTAATTCAGAAGCATGTAAACACAAATTCAGAAGCAAGCAAAAGATACAAACAAAAGATTTAAAAACAAGCTAAGGATGTGCAATCTAAGGTTGAGCTTGTTTCTGGAACATTTCCATCATCTGTTTCATCAACTTGTTTGTTTCTTCAGCCTGTTGTATTCTCTTCTCTTACTCTTGCTTCTTCCAGCTTAGCTTCTATAGAAGACTTGTATTCTATCAGAAGTAGCTTCTACTCAAGAAGTTCTTTACTTAGCTGCCTGTTTTCAGTTTCCAACTCAGCATTCCTTTGCAGCAAGGCTAGTTCTGTAGAGACTGGATTGACATTCACCTTTGACAACCAGTTGACATTTAACTCTCTTGAGTGTATACTTGCGGGAATGAAATCAGTAGCATTTATTTCCCTTAAGCATAGAGGAGTCTGCACCCAAGTTCTTAGAACTTTTACTTCTTGCAGATTATTATCAACTCCCTTAAGCCAATCTTGAAGCTTTTGTTGAGCAGAGTCTTGAGCATCCATACAAGTTCTCTTAAGTTCTGTCAAGACATAGTCTACTCTCTCCTTTAATCTCTTCCATAGCTTCTCATAGCTGTCCTTATGAATAAGATCATTCCTAGCTTGAATCAGCTTGTTGAGCTCTTGAAATATGTTCTCATACACATCTGCTAAGATAGTAGAATCTAGAAACAGGGTGGGTGGAGAAGGGACATTTGTTTTGGCAGGAGCACAAGGTTGAATGGCTAAGTTTGATGATGAAGGTTGGTCATTTGTGGAGGTTGGAGTTTGAATAAAGGTATCTGATGGTTGATCAGAAACAGAAGTTACAATCATAGTAGAGAAAGAGTTTGATTGCTCAATCTCAACATCAGAAGCTTCTGATGTGATCATAAAATCAAGTTCACTAACTGTTTCAGGAATAGAAAGAGGCTCAATATGAACTGAGAGGTTCTGCTCAGGAACATGTTGTTCAGAAACAGTTTGTTCAGGAACAGAGACAGCTGGGAAGGTTGTTGAGGTCATTTGTAATTTTGGTGTTTGATGTTGGGGGCTTTCTAAAGCAACTTCACCAGAAGCTACTTTAGAGGTTCTTTCTAAGTTGGGCTCAACACCTGGTAGTTCACCTGAGTAGTGACTGACCATATTCTCCAAAACAGAAGTTTCTGAAGTTTGGGTAGTTGTAGTGGGATGAGATGATGATGACTCTTTGAGGTTTAAAGACTCGGGACATACATGATCACCTATGACCTCTGCATCAGCAGGTGCAAAGTTAATAGGTTTAATCACAGATGGTTGGGAAGGATGTGATGATGTAGAGATGTTTGCAGATACTGACTCTGCTGGTTCATCAACACCTTCTGCATCAGCAAGAATTGATTGAAGACAATCAATCATGGGTGGTTGAAATGGGTGATCAGGAGGTAGTTTTGCACACAAATCTACTCTCGTTTGAGACATTTCACCTATTCTCTTAAGAACAGATGGATACAATAGCTCATATGGTTCATCACTTGGCTTTTTCTTGAGCTTGGTGGATGGTGAAAGGCTTTTGTTAATAGATGTGTATATTTTGTTCAAGGGGACAGATGAGTCTGAGGTTGAGGTTGAAGTTGAGGGTGACTGATAAACTTTTAGCAAGTGTACTAAAAATATATCGAAGTAATAAAATTTATAAGTTCGTATCCACAGGGACTGTTTCAATTTCTACTCGGCAAAAGCGTTAAAATAAAGGATGTATTAAATTCAATGGTGCCTTAGGCAGTTGATTTGTTTGCATAAAATTAAATAAACAGAAAATATAGATAGTTTTGGAAAAGATAAAGAGAGATGAGATCAAGTCTTTCGAATCATCTATGTTCCCCTAATTGGTATACTGCACCTACTATTCTTATGAATGATTCTCTAGTTCCATTATAGTTAACAAAATAGTCCTAATCAATCCCTTGAGCTAGAACCCTCTTCTCAAACTACAACCCCTAATTCCGTAGGTGGTCTAATAATCTTTGAAGGTTTTATGCACGTTAACCTAATATCACTAACAAACGATTATCCATTCCTAGACTAACCATGTTTATTAGAACAATTCAATTAGGTCTAAGTCGAAAGCTATGGTCAGTAGTCATTCGTTCTCACTAAATCATGTTTATATTTGATCAGGATATAAAAAGCATTAAGAACAATTGAATTGAATAAAAATTAGATTGTCATTCACAATAAATAGAGTTTCACAGCAACATGGATCAATTAAGGTTACAAAGAATCATCTCAGACCTAATATCTAAAAGATTTAGCTACTCATAATTGAGTTTACAAATAGCATAATCAATAATGGAATCAAAACATACATGAACTGATAGAAGGTTGAAGAAATCGCCCTCCTAACCGTCTTTAGGTCTCAAAATCGCACTTTGCTCTTCACAATTCGTAGCCCTTGTTTCTGGAACTGACTTCAGCTTAAATAGGAAATATTTTCTGCCCCCAAAATCGTGTCACGCCACCAGAAATCGTGTCACGATTTTAGTGGCAGAACCAAGCCTTCATTCTGGAACAAAAATCGTGTCACGCCTTTGAAAATCGTGACACGATTGCCTATTTCAGCACTTCCAGAATTTCTGCTTTTCACACCCCTGGTTACCTCATATTGCCTCAAAACTCTATCAAACTGTCAAAATAAGTCCTAAAAATTACGTAATGACAGCATGTCATCAGATAACCATTGACAACTTTTGGGACCACCTTCTTCTTTCCTCTTCTTTTGTTAGAATGAGTTGTTATGATTACATAACAGAAGTAAGAAACTATAGTATTTGTTGTGGATAAATCCAACTATGTTTGTTAATAAGAGTTAGTTAGTTAGTAACTAACTAGTTAGTTAGTTAATGTCTTGCAGAGTAAGTAAATCAACTTAGCTTATAAGTACTTGTTTTGTATTCAATTGATATAACTCATATCACACATCAATATCCTGTGTCATAACCACTATATAATGCAATTCATAGTTTTACAATTCACCATAAATAAAAACTCTCTTCATTCACTCTATTGTCACCACAAAACAAAATGTTCTGATCTCTCTCTTTTTTCTCTCATCATTGAGTGTAAGCATCAGGCTTGCACCAACAATATTCAGGAGCATAAAGGGAAACCCATGCTTTTTCATAAAACGGATCCTCTTAATACAGAGAGGTGTTACAAATGTTGCTGTAACACAACCATGTGGCTAATAAAAAATAATAGATCATATCTATTGCATGTGCCAAATATATGCAGTTCAAGGGTTTAACCTTGCCAAGACCACAGAGTTCCACGGTGTTGGCATAGCTTCTTTGACATGATCATGGAGTTCGCCATGCCTTTCTAATTTAACGGCATAACATTTGATGAACCAGCCATCATAAGCAAGATGGCCGACTGAATCCAAATTTTTTGTACCTCAAAAATGTAACTCAAATGAAGCACAAAAGTGATCGGATCCAAATCTGCTACCATCCAGGCGCATTTCACAGTTGAAGTGGTGCAACATCTGAAACACTGAAACCACACATTAAAGATGATTTAAAAAGTGCTAATTATACTTAACCATGGTAATTATGGATTTTATGCAGGTACACACCCCTTTGTATCTTTTAAATTTTTATATTTGACCTAAACCATCCTTACAAAACCGGCTTGTAAAGTGAGAGTGGCCATGCACCATATCTCTAAGCAATGTAAGACTAAGTCCACCCCTTCAAACCCAACACAATGAAGGTGTTGGAGGCTACAATGAAGACAATTCAAATGCCACAACTATGCGACTAGGGCGGACTACAATGAAGGCGGAATTTCCCACATATCTATAAACAATATCATTAAACCACTGCTATGAAGCTTCAATATCACATTGCATAACAAAGTTCAATAGTGAATACTTAACAAGGATATATATTTTCCCATTCTGTGCAGAAAGCCTTGCACCAGACACAACCAATATCCTGGAGTGTCTTCGGGCCCGCTCATCATTTCCATTATGTCCACATACTTTTGAAGCTTAGGTGTATGTACCGGTGCAGGTAGTGCAGCAGAATATGTAGTAGAACCAACAATTACATCACCTGGTTTTGGATGACCCATTTTTCCCTCTGTTGGAATAAAAGCTAAGACATCCTTAGACTTGCTGCTGAAACCGCCAAGATTGGAGGACTGATCCCACTCGGGTGGCACCGATAACTTTGGAGAAGCGCAACCGTAAAAGGAGACACATCTTTTCAACTTGTAATTAGGCTCCTGTGACAATGGAAAGACTGTCGTCCGATTCAACCGATGCGGTACAAACATATGAAAAGCAGCTCCATTTCACTTTCTTATGGAAGTTGCAGCTATAGGAGTCACAAGACAAATAAGCATTTGCGTTGTCTGCGAGTGGTAAGGACTTCGGTAAAGAAGTTAGATACTGAATGGCCAACCAGTTGATTATTCTCCATTCTAATTGTAATCTCAGGCCAATTATTGGTCTATTACCAACATCTACCTTCCATCAGAAAATAAAAAAAAAGAGTCAATATTAAGAGATTTGTAGTTTACTAGCACATTGATAGAATGAGAAACACCAACTCGCGAAATGCATATTAAAAAGGCAAGAGAGAATACTTACTTGAATTGTATTTATGTAAAGCTTAGGACCCAACATACTAAATCTTAGCCATGTATTCATTTGATGCTTCCAGTAAGAACCAAGACACATCTCACTATGTATAGGGGCCCATTGTCTTGGTAGCTGAAACTCGAAAAATTGATGGGGCTCCTCAATTGGAAGTTTCTCTGTTCCAGTTATCACAAGTTGTTGCAGATTCAACAAAATCAATTTCAGAAAGAGCGTATTATATATTTATATTCGATTATGAGATGTTTACTGGAGTACTGGTTTAGCCGACCTATCCTTTTACAAGGTTTATGACATAAAGAGCACAACTAAGAGCATCCACAATGGAGACCTTCACATTTGAGGTCTTAAACGGGTTCCACATGAACACATCATTTTTTTTATTTTTTAATAATCTTTATATATATAAATGTTAGACAGTCTGACCTAACCCTAATCCCGTCCTTTTTGGCGGGTCTGAATAAATTTGATGAAAAAAAGGTTTTGCAAGGAATCGAACCGGGTATCATATGACTACACTTTACAATTTTCACCACTAAGCCACTTCCATTTTGATTGATATATTTTTGCTTCCAAAATTGATATACCGTACTAAAACATTTTTTTTAAAGTCACAAATGTCCTAGCGGTTTCTTTTCTGATTGCAATTTCTTTTCATTATTAACAAAGAAGAAATTCAAGAACACTATTGGTAATATTATTTGGTAAGAAAACAAAGTTAATAGCTTAAATTGATGTATTTTTTGCATTTTTTTATCGTTTTTGCAGTCGTTTCATAGCATGGTATTGAATGTATAATCAATATGATATTTATATTCTTCAAAACCTGTGCGATACCCGTGCATCGCACGGGTTAGGGTCTAGTAGTACCTAATAGGTACTCAACCACTCTAATGGAGATCATTTATCAAAAGGTTTAAATGGACCCCACCGATAACTATTTATTAATGAAAAGTAACAAAAACAACTCAAATAATGATTATTTTATTGAAAAGTGGTGTGAAATACACTTAAGATTGAAAGTCTTAAATGATACCCCGAGTCTTAAGAGACCCCCAATTCTTTTTTCCACATTGAGAATACCTATTAAATACCAGATCTTAAATGGTAAAGACCCCACCAATCTGGATGCTTTCGTTAATTTCTTCGTGTGTACTAGACAAGAAAAAGTGATAAAGTGTGTTCCCTTTGTACTGAAAACTCTGAATCTCTTTTATGTAAAAATGTAGAAATTATCGTTATTAAAATACAATTATTATGCCTCTTCAAAAAAATACAATTAGTATTCACGAATTATTTAACACGTGTTCTTAGATACGACCATCACCTAAATAAATATATACTATATATAGTATATCCCTCAAAAAAAAAAAAAAAACTATATTATTGTATAAAGAAAATAAACTGATTTTTTTTCCTTCCAATCATACCATTAAGCAAATTTGAGCATAATGTCATTCAAAAAATATGATTTTAGATTATATTTGATATATTTTTCTGAAAGATATTATATTTATTATATTGTCAGTATCATTGAGAAAAATAAGTATAATTTATTACAATATGAAAGTCTAAGATATCAATTATCCATATTTATAATTTTAATCAAAATCAAATTAAAATCACTATTTATAATCTATACACATTAACACAATAAAACGTACAAACAGACCGACACAGAATGCCTATCTAAATGCTAGTATGCTAATACGCCCTAAGACATTAGTTACATAAACAAATATAATAAAAATATTTTAAAACTACTTCTAAAAGTGTAAAATATAAATCTATAAAATATAGTAAATCCTTAAGTTTTTTCTTTGTTGACCAAATTAAATCCTTGAGTTGAATGTTGAAACAGTACAACAAAGACCAAGCCCACAGATATAGTGGTAGATTACAAAAGTACAACATTTGTTTAGTATCTCCAAAAAGAAAAAAAAAGAATAAAAAGAAAACAAAGCACACCTTGTTTGTTTCTGAGAAAGATAGAGAGAGAAAATATAGGAGATGTCGAAAAACACGACCACCTTAATTTAATCACAACAAAACGTGCTAAGCATTATTCATTCATTCAGTAACAACAAACACAGTTTCAGTTTCAACGCTGTTTCAATGGCGAAAGAGAATCCAACTCCAACAATAACATTGAAACCAGTAACATGGGTTTTACCGTACAGAACAGAGAAGGTAACAGAGATATACAGAATGGGTCGAAAACTTGGTCAAGGTCAATTCGGAACAACCTATCTATGCACACACAAATCAACCAACAAACGATTTGCTTGCAAATCAATCCCAAAGAGAAAGCTTTTCTGCAAAGAAGATTATGAAGATGTTTGGAGAGAGATTCAGATAATGCATCATTTATCTGAACATCCACACGTTGTTAGAATTGAAGGAACGTACGAGGATTCTACTGCTGTTCATATTGTTATGGAGCTTTGTGAAGGAGGTGAACTTTTTGATAGGATTGTGAAAAAGGGTCATTATAGTGAAAGACAAGCTGCTGGTTTGATTAAGACTATTGTTGAAGTTGTTGAATCTTGTCACTCTCTTGGTGTTATGCATAGGGATCTTAAACCTGAGAATTTTCTCTTTGATACTGTTGATGAAGATGCTAAGCTTAAAGCTACTGATTTTGGTTTGTCTGTGTTTTATAAACCTGGTAGGGTTTCCTTCTTTGTTAATTTCTATGGTCTAGATTTGAATATTCATTGATCTGATTGGAGCTGGATTCTTTGTTAATTTTTTTTTTTTGTGCTTAATTTCGTTGATTAGGGTTTACTGGATTTGATTTTCTTGATTTTAATTTTGTTTTGCATTAGGAGAGAAAAGGGTTTGCTTATTTTATTGGATGTGAGTAATTGTTTCATTTGCTTAATTGATTTGATTTTAAATTTTGGTTCTTGATTTCTGGATGGAATTGAGGGATTTAGGGATTATTTGGTGCCTCTAACTATAAGTTTGTAATATTTGTTTTGTCTTTGTTTACTTGATTCTGAGGTGTTGGTGTTGAGTTACTCTGGATCCATATCTTGATTGTAATGCTTGATTTCATGTGCACCTTTAATTTTTTGGATTTTGGCTCTACTTTGTATGATGATAAAAGCAGCACATGGTTTCATTGATAGGAGTATATACTGTAAATGGAATTTCATCAAGTTTATGAATGTTTTTCCACTTTCCAGGTTAATTTATTGATATTCCATATTATGGTAGAAGCAGGTTACAGTTGATTTTTTCCAAAAATAGAATCTAGTTTACTTTTGTTAGGTTGTAAATTGGAATCCCAGTCATTCAGTGTTGGAATTTTGTGTCATGTGAATGGATAAGGTTTTTAGTTATATTGTATTTCATTATTAAAAAGCAATTGTCATGTCTGAGTGATGAGAATAAAATTATTTTCTTCTATAATGGAGGCCATTGGTGATGATGCCAGAAAGCGATGTGCTATTAAAGGGGGAAAATAGTAAAGGGTGCTCACATGGGATAAGGGAAGTTAGTCACCTTTTCTGCCCCATCCATTTTGGTCCCTTACTTAACACCTGAAGTTTTTGGCATTCTGATTGCTACTAAGTATACTGCGGAACTTGTGTTTCCATATTGTAGTAATTTTTTCTGCCATGCTATATTTAAATTTGTTTTGCTTGGAAAACTTGTAGAATAGTTGAAAATATTACCATCCTTAAAATGAAGTCTTATGAATGCATTCCTCGTGGACTATGGTTGATAGTTGACTTGACACAGTTCTTTTCATGCAACTAAGTGTTGGGAAAATGTTGACTTACACCCAAGAGCTTTTTATTTGTACAAATTATGAATAGAGAGAAGTATTGTTTGGCAATAATATACATATATCTATTTAAACTTTAATATAAGTTATGTAGTCTTGTTTTCGTTCTAACTGGAAAAACTTTCATGTTGCGTATGCCAGTGTGCCTAACGTAGTGATATATTTTTTAGGTGAATCCTTCTCTGATGTTGTTGGGAGCCCATACTATGTTGCACCGGAGGTCTTGCGCAAACTCTATGGACCTGAATCAGATGTGTGGAGTGCTGGAGTTATTTTGTACATCTTATTAAGTGGGGTGCCACCATTTTGGGCAGGTAGGTATTTTTTATTCATATGTTAAATCATCAATTTGGGGATATAAGCATATTACTGTTTTATTGATGATCATCGTTCATTGTTGTTGATTCTTGATACTGATGATTTGCAAATTGTCACATTCAGAAACTGAACCCGGGATCTTCCGACAGATTTTATTAGGAAAACTTGATTTTCAGTCTGAGCCTTGGCCTAGCATTTCAGACAGCGCAAAGGATCTAATCCGGAAAATGCTTGATCAAAATCCGAGAACAAGGCTAACAGCGCACGAAGTACTCCGTAAGTCACTTTAACATATATATCCACACACACACAGATATATATATATATATATATATATATATATATATATATATATCGAGCAAGTGGTATGAGTTTACAGCATCAGTACTTAAATCAGTTTTTTTATTTCCGTTTATAAATGTAAGGTTTTTGCAAGGTTATGGCACTAAAGTGAATTTCTGTTTCAGGCCACCCATGGATTGTTGATGACAACATTGCACCTGATAAACCTATCGACTCTGCAGTTTTATCACGTCTGAAACAATTCTCTGCCATGAATAAACTGAAGAAGATGGCTTTGCGTGTAAGATTTCTGTAGATCTTTCTGTTATGCCTACTATTCTGTGTCTGATATGAAAATAAGGTTAGATTAAGATATAATAAATAGAGGTATTAATAGAAAAAGTTAACTAATGCTTCATTGATATTCTAATATGTAAATAATGTGACAAAAAAATAATAATTCAAAACATGACATTTAATATGAGACAGAATTTTGTTTGCCTTTTAGAAATTGGTGGGATAGTTCACTGGAGCCAAAAATTCTTCATATATATTTTTATGGGAAAAAGTAGGAAGTATGAAAGATATTTTATATATAATAAAAATCATTAGTGTCATTTTCTAGATTTGTTTTTTGTAAAAAAATATGAAATAAAAAATAAACTTCGCTCTTGACCTCCCTTTACTATCAAAGCAAGGGTAAGAGCATTGGGTGCACAGGAGTCAAAAATATCTACATGGTTGGACCAGAACAGTTGGATTATGTTCCAATGGTTTTCTCAACAGCCATTATTATTGGTTAGATGCTTTCCATTGATACTAAGGCTTATTTTTACTTTTACATTCATGTTATAACGTGCTTTTGGATTTCCATATCTTGATTTTGGTTCTCTGTAGTCCGTATGCATTCCACTCTGGGTTGAACAAAGTTTCTTTACATTCTCTCGTTAAAACTTTATTTTATTATTTTCATTGTTGCAATGCTATGTTTTCCAGTAAATTAATATAAATCTGCAAATTGGTGAAAGGCCACTTTGTTTGCATCCTAAGCTTGAACCTCAAGCATCCTTATGTATCTGTAGTTTGTAAGTACTTAGATAGGACATGTCATTCCTTACCGGAAACAGGAAGTTCTAAGTGGTCTGTCTATTTTGTAGTATTCTGCACATCAAATCTCAATACCACATCATTTATAGTTTTTGCTTACTTTATCCTAGGTTATTGCTGAGCGGCTGTCCGAGGAAGAAATTGGTGGCCTGAAAGAGTTATTCAAGATGATTGACACAGACAGCAGTGGAACCATAACATTTGATGAGTTAAAGGATGGCTTAAAGCGAGTAGGATCTGAACTTATGGAGTCTGAAATCCAGGATCTAATGGATGCTGTAAGTGTTTTTTTGTGGGAGGATAATTCATTTTTTTTATGCAAGCCTTAATTTTAACCCAATGGAGTTTGCCCTAGTGAAAGCATGCTAGTGGGAGGTCTCTGGTGATAAATAAATTCCTTAAGAAAAAGTCGTATCGTTGTTGCCTTTTCGGCCTTAAACATGATTGCCTCTGTTGGATGATACATGAGGATTTCATCAAAAAGCCTTCAATTTCTTTAAGTTCATTGTTTATAATAAGATTTTATTATTTTTGGCATGTGACAGGCAGATGTTGATAAAAGTGGGACAATTGACTATGGTGAATTCATTGCTGCAACTGTTCATTTAAATAAGCTGGAGAGGGAGGAAAACCTGTTGTCAGCCTTTGCTTATTTTGACAAAGATGCTAGTGGTTACATAACCATTGATGAGATTTCACAAGCTTGTAAGGACTTTGGTTTAGATGATATACATATTGATGAAATGATCAAGGAAATTGACCAAGACAATGTAAGCATTTTTTCTTGGTCTTTCTATTATACGTTCTTATTACTGAAATATCTCATTTATTGATAACTTGATCAATAATGAATGCGAAAGACTCGAAGGAATTTGTCTGGTGAATCTATGATGTCATATTACCAAAGCATCTTATTTATTGATAACTTAATCGAATTATCAATAAATATGATATTTCAGTAATAGTTATTTTGAAATGAGCACGAATTCCTTAAATTGTGGCAACTTGTTTATTAATGTGAAAATTTTGTGGTGCAGGATGGACAAATAGATTATAGTGAATTTGCTGCAATGATGAGAAAGGGCAATGGAGGGATAGGAAGGAGAACTATGAGAAACACACTAAATTTAAGAGATGCTTTGGGATTAGTAGGCAATGGATCCAATCAAGTTATTGATGGTTATCTTTAGTAATCACTTGGAGACAATATTTGAGAAAAGACAATTTAATTTGATAAATTTTAATATTATCTTTAGCTTGACCAAATTTCGCATATCTATTATTAGATTCATCATTCCAAAAAAAGATATATTCTCCACATTTATCATGATGTGGTCCATGTGGGGTAGACCAGGCTTGGTGCATTGCTGCATAATGCATTGTTTGCTATGGTATTTTATTGCATGAAAATTGAAATGGCCCCATACACAACAAATTGCAGGTTCTTAATCAAACTCTATGCTAGGCTGTCATTTTATATGTTTCTTTTACCCATTTCACTTTAATCCGTAATTAAAGGTTAATTTTACAAAGCAAAGAATGATGGAATCAAGATTTATTTATTTTTTTGCTTTGACGAAGAAAAAATGTCATTGTCATTTATGTCGGCCTTTTGTTGTCATTGTCACCTGCATAGTACATACATTACTAGTTTACCGATTTGCATGGTCTTATCCCATGTTCTGAATAATTCTTAGACTATTTAATAGGAACACCACTTAATATCCAGTTACACTCCAAATTTACCAAAATAACCTTTTTGTGCTAATAATGCAGCGACCACCACCATGCAAAACATGGCATTCTACAACACGAGTTCATCATCCATAATGATAAATTGCGACCACTCAGCTTCTATGCTATGCCTCTCACATACTGGTCCAACGTTGCATTGAATAGCTCAGACCTATGAAAATCCATCAAACCATTGTTAAACCTCTATTTTCCAGATAAAATCCCAAAAGAATAATAATCCATGAACCCATTACATTGAAGAAGAAAAAAATAACTGTAAAAGAATACAGTTATTTAGCAACACAAAATTTGAATAAAGCATATGAGTACCCAGCATAATAACATAAGGTCCTCGACAAATTTGGTTATGAATCAGCAACACAAAAAAAATCAAGTGATTCCTCACCATTATTAGGTTCTTATATTGAACTTATATCATCCGTACAAAACATATAAGGTAAGGGGTGCCACTCTTAATAAAATAAATTCAGACCTAATATTTTTTTTTCTTTCCTTATTTGAAGATCAAACTGATTGTATTAAAAGAAAAAACCAGCAGAAACAGAGAACTGGACCTGCAGGTTTAGGCCAAACCCAAACCTTATCATTGTCAATGCGGGACTTTGGTTTTTCTTAAGAATGTCACCCTCACGCCCAACACTATAGGGCTTGACGTGTGGATAATTCGGTGGGTGGATTGAATGGATAGACTCTAATTTCATATTAAGTTGGGAGTTTCTTCCCCCCATGATTCTTAAAAACCGCTCCCGTCCGAATTTACCTGTTTGAACGGGGAAAAACACCATTTTGTTTGGATTTATCCATCTGAATGCAAGAAAAAAATGGTGTTTTTCCCCATCTGGATGGATGAATCTGGACGAGAGTGGTTTATAAGATATCCTTGGGAGGGTAAAAGTAGCTTTCTATTAAGGTTATATTGAGTCTAACTCATCCTTACAAAACTGACTAGTAAGGCGAGGGTGCCATTCTTTACAAACTCTTCTCAAGTCTTATTTTTTTCAATGTAGGACTTTAGTTTTTCCCGTTGCTCACTAAGCCCATAGCCAATCATACATGTTTATCACAAAGCCAGCGTATTGTTACAGGTGACGTCACACGGTTCTTTGTTTCCTAAGCAAAAGTTACTAGTTACTGCTTGGTGACAAAAAAATTCAAGGGTGTTTTTGTTTCCACTTTATTTTACACCAAATTGTATTTTTATCCCCTGTTTGATAAGTATATGCAAGACATAAAATTACCCCTACATTATTTTGAAAAATCTGATTTCAAATATATCAACATAAACGACAATGGGTAAACCTTTTTGTTTTTAAAACATTTAAACTTTTGATCCTTTAAAAATGAAATCCAAAAGTAAAAAGATGTTTCAATAACCAAAATCATCAACAAGCATATTTTGAACAGTCCTTATATCCATTTTCATCCAACAAGAATATAATGAACAGTTTTTATAACACTTTTGAAGTTTAATACCCAGAAACAAAATAAAAAAATCTCAACTCCCTGCCTTTGCTATGCTAAGTTTATCATTGTAATTATGAAGTTAAAAGGCAAAGACAAATATTCTTCTATTTTTCAAAGGAATTTGCCCATGAATATTATTTCTTTTCTACCTTTCCCTCGTCCCTCAAAGGCTTTACTATATCCCCTCCACTTATTTATATATTTTCTCTCCTACTCATCATTCCCCATCAGCTCCATACTTGACTCAAATAGCAGCCCCATAAATCATTATCCAGCTCTCTCCGTCTTTCTTCTTTCATACATCTGCCATTTTTTATTTTTATTTTTATATTTTTGTTTCTGTTATTCTGCTTATTTCCTATATTGAAATACAATTTGGGTCTAAAATTTCAGTTACTTGGCCTTATAACAACTAAATCACCGAAACTAGCACACTTGATCATTAAAGCTTATGTATATTTCCTAGATTCTTAGGGTGCTTGATTTCACTTTTAGATGCCTTAAAAGCTTATATATATTTCCTATATAAAAATTGCCACAGCACAAAAAGTTAGTTAATGGTGGTTTTGAAATGACAACAATGTCAGCTTCAAATGTCTTATAAAATGGTTCGGCTATAAGAGATGAAACTTGAACCCTATGAAGCACTGAGACGGACACGTGAAATGACCCATGACCCTGACACGTTCATTTGAAAAAATGAATTATTCGAAGTAATCACACACCGTGTTGGTGTCAGATATTGACACGTGCACCTTCGATCAGTGGTGTCGGTGCTACCGAGCTTGAACCTACTAACTGTTATAAAATGGTCTCGACAACAACAACCACTAAGTGAGGTCGGCTAATAAATAGATAAAATTGTGCATAATGTTGTATGATAAACTATATATTACAGAGAAGAATATTTAAAGGAAAAGTAAGTTTGTAAGTATTAGTACGAAAAGTGTGAAAAGAACAACCTTGGCCAGGTAACTGAGGAAAACCAAGGTTACCTTTGTGGGAATTAGTGGGGTCCATCTTAGCAGTTAAAGATTTGAGAGAAAAAAGAAGACCAAACATTAACTTATGATTCAAAGTATGAAAGGGACGATTCCATTCTCTATAAAGCAAGCAAATGCCATTCCTATTGAAAACATATAACATATGCCCATTGTTTCCTGCTGCTGATGCAGTCGGACCACCAAAGAATTGCATTCTGAAAAATCAGGGGATCTGTACGAATCGTATCTGAAAAATACAAGGATTATATTTGCTTTAGATCGCTCCAACATGCGCCGTTTTTAAGATTAGTTCCTTGTTTAATTTTGGTATTCAAGAACTTGAATGTAAAAATTTAATCTTAAAAATTATACATTCATAATTTTAAAAACTTACCTTCTTAATGCAATATTTATTTTTTAATTCTAATGTTAAATCTTTATCTTATGCCACAAATACGAATTTTCTAATGTGTTTTTTTTTTTTTATAGGAACTACACCTAACTTTAACTTTAATGTTAGTTTTAACGATAAATTATTTTTTCTTATATTTAGCCTCTAAAATTCGTTAGCTTCTTGACCGTTTGTAAATACATCTAAATAACATATTATGTAGAGCTGTTAAAATGGATGTTATCCACCATACTAGACCAAAAAGGAAAAAAAAAAACATAAAAAGTGTTCATATTGTTTTGATCTAGCCCACTGATCATGTATTTTATCGAGATCAAACTCTCAGTCAATTCATTAATAAAAAATGTGAACTAATATTTTTGAGGCACTACTTAAGGACCTTAAATGATAACTTTCAATGAAAGTTAATGTAGTCATTGTTTTTTGAACTAAAAAATAAATGGTTCAGACTACGAAAATTGTATGTCTCTCTTCTCTTAATCACGTGGCGTGGGTGACACTCTTGTATGTGTTTGAATTGATAAGAGTATAGTAATCTTGGTGCATTTCTTGTCAATAAAAATTTCACATGAATCATTTTTTTTTTAGTAAACATAGTTTTGTAAAGAAATCATTGTGTCATTTTATATTTTTTAGTGTATGCTGAAAAGAAAGAAAATAAAAAAGAGTAGTCACATTGTACACTGTATCTCTTTATTTAAATAAGACTATAATATTTAAATATGGACTGGTTGGCCTAACAGACCGCATAGCTCATCAATATTTAGATTAAACTTAATTTTGATGGTCTATTTAGCAAATGGGGTGGTCCACTCCAACTCATTTATACGTGTGAGTCCATCGGATCGAAACGGGTTGGGTCAGACCGACTCATTTGACAACTCTAATATTAGATGATTGCTCTATTCGCCCTAGAATAAGTTTATATAGGTTATGTTCTAATGAAAAAAATGTCAATCATAGTTACGGTCCGATAAATCGTGTGACTTTTGAGCAAAACTGTCTGTTGAGCAATTATGCTAATATTATGAAATGATTAAATTGTAAGCATTTTTCACGTATATTTGTTTTTTTGTCAAGTAGCCTAATTTCATCCATAAGGTGAATAAGTGGGGAAGTCCATCGTTTGAACATCGATCTATGCATGTATAATACGATGTCCCTATCAATTGAATTATGCTCGTAGGGATTTGTTGAAGTAATTCTAATGTGGTGATTTGGTAAACCAATTTCCTATATTAATCGTGCCATGACTAAAAAGAGATATATACTTACATTTTTTTTAAGGACAATTCTACAATGAAGCAAATATTTTCCATAATTACTTAATAAAAAAAGTAAATAAATTGAAGAAAGCATACATTAAATATTTATTTCCATTATTAAGAATACTTATCTCAATTTATTTTAGTATATTTCTCTAACTCTCCTGTTACTAGAAAAAAGAGATATTGATAATATGCAATTTGGTCCGGACATAAATAAAACTTCATAAATCATTATTCCAGTCAAATTCGAACTTGTATTCTTCAGAGGGATTTGTCATTACATACTTCATAAATAAATATAATAAGGTGAAATAGTTGCATCCTCAAGTTCATACTTTCTCACTTGCCTTAGGAGATGCCAGGGGAAACAAAATAAGCAATTCTGGTTCATTGAAACCACTTGCTTTAGGCCTCGGTGATGGATGCAAATAAAATCGTCTCTCTTTGATAGCTTTCTCTTCTTCTTCTATGTTTATTTCATTTATCACAGACTCTTGTTTCTTTTCATCTTCCATAATAGTTAACCGAGAGAACAATGTTGAAGGTGTGGTAGGGCTTGGAAGAAGACTAGAACTTCCACTACCTGATATAGGACTTGAAGGAAAGCTAGAATTTCTTGACTTAGAAGAAGGTGATGCACCTGGTTGTTTGTGATATTGTAAATTTGGTTTAACAATCTCAAGTTTTGGCTTCATGCATTTCCTTCTTTCATGGAGTTTTGGTGGTGTTCTCTTCGTAATAGGTGCAACCTTTGTAGTTTGGTCTTCCTTTGTTGCATTGCCTTCTGAGGGACCTGTTAATCTTTGCACTACTTCCCTAAATGCACCTGTGTTTGTGTGAACAAACGTTGTTAATGGTTTACAATCACCTGTTGTTGAACCATGTACTGGTGGCTTCTCCATTCCCATCACAATCAGGTTTATATTCGCTTGCCACACTTCACCTACAAATATTCATGATGGTTATATTAAAACTCAAAAACTATATAAGCAAGCAATGAAAGGATCCATGACATACTTGAGGATGAAACCGAAAAATGCTATTCGCATGAATGTTTTGATCAACGATTATTTTTCTATATACTGGAAAAAACTCAAGTCTCAAATGAGCTAGAGATCTAGTCTATTGACAATGCTCATCTTACAAGCTGATTTTGTCAAGATAAATCAGACTCAAAACATAAGATGATATTAAAGTCTATCTTAAAGCTGTTAATAGGACATCATATTCTTAATGAACCAAGCAAAACCTAAGAATTTTGAATTAAAATAATTGCAATCAACATAAGAGGAGAAAAATCACTTCACCAAGGAGTCCTTTGTGAAGAGAAACAAATGGAAGGAGTTGTGTATATGACTATAGATCCAGAGATAGATTTATTGTAGCATAAGACTCTAAAGATTAATGCAGGATTAAATCAAAAATAATTTCATGACTAGATCATAATGACCCCACATGTTCTTTAGAATGTGAAAGCAAAATGCTGTGTCCTATTGAAAGCATGCCATATCAAATAATTCAGGGTATGTCTTATCAACTTAGATTCGGGAAGAGTTTTTTGGAGCTGTGTATATAATCACGGGACATGTTCTTGAAACTATACTATGTGTCCCTTAATAATCATGTTCTAGAAAAGGGTAGGCATTTGTTGACCGGTAAATTATGTTTATCTTATAATAGAATGTACCTTAGATTAGATTTTGCAACTCATAACACATTATGCCCTACTGTTTATCTTTGACTCTTGAGGTCTTAGAATTGGACTTGCCTGTCTGTTCTTTTCTATTTCTCTCTCATTTAATTAACAGAAATTAATAACTCTAAAAAAAAATATAGCAAGGGAATGCAGACAAACGGTTAACTTTTTCACCTCCAATAATGTTATTTTTCTGTTTTAAAAAATGTTTTGAACATGCAATAATTTTATATGTTGTCCCAACTTGAGGAAATTGGATCCTCTACAACTATTGTTGTATGATGCAATAGTTGTCGAGACCATTAAATTATATTCTCTCAAAATCTAACGCTCTCCACAACTACAGTATCATACAACAACCATAGAGAATCCGAATTCCGGGTTGAGAAAATGTATTTTATAAAATTTCTGCACATTGCTAAGCTATTAAATCCTATTTAGTTTGGAGTCAACCAATCTCTAATAATGGATTCCAAATAAAATTTGACTTCTTCCTCCATTTCTCTTATGAATAACAAACATGATGTAAATTTGAACCGTTAAATTGAGAGGAATGAAGTAAAAAAACAACACAATATACAATGAACCGTTAAATTGAGAGGAATGAAGTAAAAAAACAACACAAATATACAATTCACGCCAATATTCATTTACTCCTTGTTCCTATTGTGTGGTATCAAGGGAAAGGGCTTCTTATCTATGCATCATTTCATTTTCCACAAATACAAGATGAATTCAAATTATTTGTAGTTATAACAATTAACAAAGCTGACATGAATCCAAACCACATGATGCAACAAACAAACACATCGGCTTTAAAAAAAACATAATTAAGAAACATAGAAAACTAAAATGAAAGGAAAAGTAGTTGCCTACCTAAGATGATTTGATGGCAGTAAAGTAAACGCTGCTGCTTTTCTTGTATCTTAATATAATCCAAAGAAGAAAATAAGATGAGAAAAAAAAAAGGAAAAAGGAAGTATATAAAAGTCTCAATGACAGAGAGAATCCTATAACAATTAGAATGGAAGTGAGTGTAGTTAGAGATTGCTTTCTGGTACAAGGTTGTGAGCCAGTTAGGACAAAGAATCTATGACCTCAAAAAAGCAGTCCAACCATTTAGCTTTGCCACATCAACTACCTGTTGTAAAGGGCAATGGACCACACAACACTTTCCTTCCAGCAACTGCCAAATAAAGATTTGCTTAACTCATTCAAAGAGAATAAGTGATTCTAAAAAAAGATAATTGCAAATTAAGGATTTTTTTGCCTTTTTTAAGATAAAATTAACAACCCTCTATCTCGAACAACTCCATCGGTAATTCACTTTCAAAAGGTAATATATATATATATATATATATATTCAACTTTCAAGCTGTAATTTAGAAAGTCAACCATAAAATTACAGGCAAGCAATCTATTATCTCAAACTTTGTTAGTAACTAGGAAAAATTGACCATTATTATGGCCGTCAGAATTTCATGAATAGAATCTAATAAAAAATACCTTTTGTCTTGTTGCTTCATTCAAGAGGAATTTGGCAAGAAGTGAAACAAAAAATGTGGGCATAAAATAAAAGAGAGTCACGCTTAGAACTTGCAACTAGCCTAACCTGAAAAGTCATTAAACCAAACCATGGAGATATTCAGCTTTGTAAAAAATATAAAAAGACATGTCTTTGTATGACTCTCCCTTTCTCTGCATATAAAAGTATGACCTTAAAAAAATATCCGCGCATTATATCTTCCATTGCGACACAATAACAAGGATAACATATTGTAACTATGTCATGCTGTCTCATTTCAGGATTAATTTCATAGCGAGTCCAAAAGGCTTAAGCCGCAAGATACTTTGGGGCGTCTACTAGGAGTCAGACCCTAATTACAGCGAGTTAGCTAAACAAAAATATTATAACTAAAAAATAGAGACAAATTGAAAACGGTCAATCAAAGTAGAAAGCAAATCAAATTGGAGTCATCTCAGTACGAAAAGAATGAAAAAGTTTTTGATTAGTGACAAAGAGCAAACCAACTATGAATAGCATGAAATCATCAGGACATTCAGTGGAAAAAGTATTGGATCAATTCACTAATCCACACAAACCTGATATGGAAAAATGGGTAATGGGAAGTATGCAACAGACCCAAAAAAAACAGTAGCAATAATCATTCACTAAATTACTACAAGAATATTTTTGTTGTTCTTCTAATGCATAATAGAAAAACATTTCCTTTTAAATAAACTATAGCATCCTGAGCTGTCTCACCAAGAGTGAGTGCGCATAAACAATACAGGACTAAGTCCTGTTAATTATTCTAAAAAAGACTCAATAACAAATACTAGATTCATAAATCCTTATGCTATCTTGGCAATCGAATAGTGAAAGGTAATCAATGAACAAAATCTCTGACAAAGAAACATGGCAAGAACATGCAGAACATACATCAAAAGAATTCACGAACTCCGCCTCAGATAAATACTAAAGAAGGTGGATTTTATAATGAGAGATGCAAATCCAAAGCCAGAAATGGCACATTGAAACCAACATAGGCGTGCAGGGAGTGCACGACCGTGCATTAAGGTGGCGTAGTTGTGCTTATGCCTGTGCTAAACAATGACAACTGCTAATATTAAAAGGGAACATTCAACTGCGCTTAATTACGACATCAAATGGTGCTGGCAATGCATGGTCATGCTTCTTACACCGTAGTTTGTAGTCTTTGCATGGTCATGCTCATTCGTTGGTAGTTGAAATTGACTCCCTTTCTCTCAAAAACACTCCAAAAACAGCTCTATTTTTCCTAAAATCACACTTCCCACTAAAAAACACGATAAAGTTCACCCAAATTCCTAAAGATACGCTAGCAAAATGACAGTTTACTAGTTTAGCATGTCATGTATGATTCATTATTTATAATGAGAGAGCAAGAGAAGACATGTAGATCAAATAACTGAAACATATCTCATCTCCATCGTTCCTCGAGTTTGACAGGTCAGACTGGAGGTTTCAGATCTCAAAACACTAATTTCCCATCACATTGTTATCTATATCTAGCATGTACCCACGCGTTCATCATACAGCACTGGTAAAGGTCAAAATCATGAAGGGTCAACAAAATGAGGTTTCACCTTAGTGAAAGCGAGAGTTAATCATCCAATGGAGGATTACCATGTTGTCGAGTTTGTGCAAATAGAAGGTAAACAGACTGGGTTTATTATTTGTTTTGTGATGGCCACTTGGGGGACATTGTGCCTTTGTACTAACAGAAACATCTATTTTCCAACATTTTACAGAAACATATCTAATTTGTGCTTATTTATGCTTTTGATATAGAAGATCCATAAACCCGAAAAATCTTAGCAATAAGAGCAAACATGCAACAAAACCTAAATGTGACAGTTTTATTAAGGCACTAAAGAAGACTGTACTCACCTTCTGCGCTGTACGAAAGATTCAAACAGGGAAAAATGAAAAACAGCGGCAAAAAAATTGACATTGGAAGTAAGGAATTGGGTACCTCAGTGTGGTTTTCCGATTGCGAAATTCTATTCAGCGCCAAAAACTCACGTGTGGCGACTGTGTCATGAGTCAAACACCTGCGTTAGTTTAAAAATGTACTTACAAATAGAGCTTTTTTTTATCGACAAAATAATACAACCATTGAAACTCACTCACACACAAATAGAAGGTTCCTGTCTCGAGCAATAGAACAATAGTTTCTCTTAGCTATGTTAATCTCTTCACCATACAATAATAATTGATCTATTCGACCATTTCACACATTAAAAAATGTGTATAAATAAAAAACAAAAAATCTATTTTTACTATACTACCCTCATAAGTATACACAAACTAATCTTACAATCTATTTGAAATCAGAGGAAGAGGATATCAGGTGAAAATGCTAGCTGAAGAGCTTAAGGAAATAAGAGAAACTGTCAAATGTTTATTGTTGATGATCAATAAAATATTACAATTTTGTTTTATTTGTAGAGTCCACAGAGCTTATTAACTGCAAACTGACACAACTGATTTACAATCACTAACCATACTACTAACTGACTAAAATGTTTACTTCCCACACGATCCAATGAGCCTTTTTGGAGTTTATTACTTACAACAAATGTTATTGAATTGAATATTGATTAATGATACAATATTAATCAATGATACAATATACAAGGAAAGCCTTAGGGAGCCAATATAATATACCATGCTACCTAAGATTTTGCCATTTCAGTATTGTCAACCCCACTTGGACCATATAAGATATGACACTGTTGGTCTATTGGACTCTTTAAGCCAAACATAGGGTCTATTGGCAGCAACCGCCTCTTGTCCTGTCGCTGGTTTCAAACACTGATCATCAAGATCTAGCAGAAAAATAATAATTACAATGCTATACACAATTCATCTAATTTCCATAGGTCCTACCTAGTTTTCTTTTGAGGCTACTGCACAGTTTTTATTGTCGAGCTGTTGAATGTAACCATCACTTTCAAATCCTCCAATAGAATCCTTAATCAAAACTATAAGAAATGCTACTGATGGTCCTTCCATTCCGTCTATCGTATATTTCACTTAAAAACCCATGTAGAGGTGGAATTGAAGCAGCCAGGTGCCCAGAGCAACTGTGATTGGGACATGAGGCAAGAAAGTGTATCAATAATTTGTCATGCCTAAAATGGACTGAATTACATGAGGTTGAAAATACCACTTCCCGCTCCAAATATAAATCAATTTGCTTCACACATGTCGTTGTTGGATGAGTCTTATTCAGTTTCTCGTAAGCCAATTGCGCGTCTTGAGCAGGCTATGTCTTAAATAATATTTGCCGATTCAATAAAAAAAGTCTTAATCAGTTTCTCCTGGCAGGAGGTCAACAGCTTTGCTCTTCAATCTTAATATCTCAGATTTTGCTTGACATTTGCAACTGTTTCTGAAAGATTCAAAGCCACCCTTGCATCTTGCGACCAGATACTGAGAGACTCGACTCCCCCAACACCAAAGTATTCGTGTTGACTGCTCCATAATTACTGCTTCCTGCTCCTAAATTTTGCTTCTTACAAAAATTCAACTGTTCTGGGAAGAATCAACTTGACTCCAGAGTGTCTCAGCGTATGCCTTCTCTTCTTCCTTCTCCTCTCCAACACAATTGATTTCTTCTATTTCTTCCTCTTCCTCAAGAATCTCTTCCATCATTTCTTCTTCAGCTTGTTTCTCCCCTTCTCGCTCTGCAAGTTCAGTCATTACCTCTCTCATTGCAAGCTTTGTAGCTGGCTTATCTAGAGATCCATATTTAGGAGCAGGAACAACATATGGCAGAACAATATCATCTAATTTTGTGCTTTTAGCTTTAGGACATTCATTATTTTCTGATGGAGGAAAAGCAAATATAATCCCAAGTTCATAATTGCAAATATGAAGCCCAGAATTCACAGATGGGTCTCCTTTGTGAGGTCCATCTGCTTTTGTACCAAATGGATTTGAAATTTGTCGACCCCAGGCAGCAGCACTAAAATTATGAGACCCACAGTATACCCAACCAATCGAAGGCGCCTCCCCCCTAGACCAGAAGCATCTACGCACTACCTGCATTTTTTTCACGTAAAAACACTTAATATGTTTGTAGTACAAGGAGAGGAAAACAGAGATCAGTTTAATAATTGAGAAGCTAATCACCCAAACCACGATTTAACTCTTCCAAAGTGAGGAGTTCATATTAGACAGAAAAGTGAAGCATCTCAATAATCTGAATAATTAATGAGAAAATCATAGGCGTAGATTTTAACAAGTTCACATCATTTTTTTTTGAAACAGTCGATATTAGTGTTGTTAGTGATATTAGTGATGGATTTGGATTCTATCACTTTTGTTAGAAGCTTGACGGTAATTTATTCAGATAAAGAGACAGAACTTCCAATAGCGCAGGACACAAAACGGTGGGGTAACTTTGGCAAATTGAAAACTATTATCATAGCACAAGCTGCAAAAGAAAAAAACAAACAAAAAACACTAGCAAACAAAGGAAACAATTCAACTATCACAAGCCAGTCATCTGGTGAAAAATGGCAACTCATGAGAATTACTTGGGCATGAAACATGGCCAAAGCACTGGCCCAACGTACCTTGTACTGAAATTTATCTATTTATTTATGTGCATATATAGGGGGGGACTAAAGCTTCAGCTGTTAGGTGATAGCACATGAAAAGTTTTATATCTAACAATAAATATTGTACACACACACAAGCCCAGTGTCCAGATCTTCTATTTATTTCATGTTGACACATTATTGTTGCATTTGCTTCTAAGCTGACGAATTAATATGATCATATTGACTGCTGTATGACAGATATAACCTAAATGTGTTTAAGGATATGTCGAGATCAAGAAAACATGCACCAAAAAAAAAACTTTTGAGTATATTTTCTGTAAACATTTAATCATCAAAACATAAGAGTTACCTTGGTATGCATTGGATGCCCTACTCTTTCATGGGGATAAGGGATGGCATCATGAAGTACATCTAAAGTCTTCAACCTTTGCCATGTTCTCTGTTCAAATGGAGAGAATCAGTTATTTACAAGAAAGCATCTATAAAATCAAAAGTTCACCTCTTTAAGATAAGTTCTGAAGAAAACAGTTCCAAAACGATTTCCAAAACCAATCAAACATGAACAGCCATGAGATGAACATTTATATGTGTGGAGTCAAAGATAGTCATGAACCAAACTCTTTTGATTTTCACAGCTCCAAGTTAATGTTTTGTTCAGATAATTCCTCTAAATGTGCAGGTCCTCTCCTGAAGAGGACCCCACAATAATATGTCCTATGACAATGTTTCTCTCTC
>Ga0315915_1001959_pt1 | contig 25557 bp, 15 predicted proteins | sample MpolbnodulesMG_FD_207738 | JGI IMG/M metagenome (GOLD analysis project Ga0315915, IMG submission 207738) | Medicago polymorpha root nodule microbial communities from Los Angeles, California, United States - branched nodules | ecosystem: Host-associated > Plants > Roots > Nodule | place: USA...
ATATACAATAAAGAAAGAAACTATTAACCTATGCCCAACATGGTGAACGGACTAAGCCACCAGCCATGTAAATTGAGGGGAAGAGTAACGTACTTCTCCTTCAACCACATATAGGAGATGGACTTAATCCTATCAACCACCTGAAAAACGGGGCACTCTGTACCTTTGAACAACCTATTGTTTCTTTCCTTCCATATTTTCCACACCGTTGCAAACCAAATAACCTGGAAAATTGAGCGCCGCCTCTTCCCAAAACCACCAAAAAACCCGAACTGATGAAAGTGATCCGGAACACAAAATGGGTTGGTCACTGATATACCCAGCCAGCTATAAATTAAGTGTCAAATAATACCAAAGAAGTTACAATGAAGAAATAAATGAGGAGACGTTTCGACCATGCCGCACCCTGCCACACACAACCTGAAATCAAAGTGAATAATACCTCGCCGGAGTAAATTGTCCTTTGTTTGATGGGTTAATTAATGCATGTACAATTTTATTTGTCAGCATGTTCAAAATTAATACCACCTCGATTTTTGGCTATTGCACCTAAGTTTTTGGAAGTTTATTTTTCGGATGGAAAAATATATTTGAAGAAAAATATTTTTTCGGCCAGACATGTTCACTATTTTTTTACTCTTTTAATTATAACAAATAAATTATTCAAAATAACATGTATTATTTTTGAGTATGTTTTCGTAGAAATCATTTTTAGGAATATAAAGTAAGAACATTTTTAATCAATAGCAAACATCATGTCTTTCACATTAGATGATTATTGTAATAATAATAGTATTATTTTTCAAATTTTGTCTAATTAATTGGTTAAAATTGAAATAAGTTTCACGATTATCCATTCCGGCCATTACTATCAGTCTCTACCAGTTCATTGGAAAAATAGTCTTTGTTTGATGAGTTCCCCCAAAACAAAGGTACTTAGTTTGGTCCTTTCCAAAAAAATAAAGTTACTTTGTTTGGATGGAGTTTCTTCATTTGTTTGCTTTTGAAAGGAACATCTAATTTGGTTTACCTCAACGTGTGTCGTGTAATGTACGAGTTAAAGTTATCAATGGAAGAGATATGTCACATATATTGTCCAATTTAAGTTTATGAGTAAAACTTGAAATATTGATTTATTGAATTTTATAAATGTAACATTACCATTTTTTTCAGGTTGATATGGACACTCAGAAGAAGAAGACTACTAAATAAACACAAAAATGCTTAGCTGGCACAACTAGAAATAAAATAAAAAAAAAAAGTTTAGATTGGGTTACAATAAGTGAGTTGAATACCACATCTTCATCCAAAACTTTAAAATTTTAGGCATAAAAATTGTTGGATTAAGGCACGCAAAATCTCACATGTGAGAGAGAGAGAGTTCAAATGTGACAAGTATGAGTTAAAAATTTCACATTTGATGAAATAGAAGTTGTTGAACAATATATAAGTATTAAGTGAGAAGACTCGTATTCCTAATGTCTTATTGTTTTAGATGAAGATGTGGTGTCCAATGTGGTGTCCAAACTCACTGGTGTAATTGAAGTTAATCCAATATTGTGTTGAAAGACAATAGCTTGTTTGTCAAATTGTCAAAGTGTAATTGAAGTTTATAAGAAATGAGCTTTCTTGAACATGTGATGTTCAAGGTAGGAGTAATAACAGTTGATTTGTTGAAGGTGTACGTCGTACATCACTGGAAAGAGCTTTCTTGGGATTCAGCAGTTATTGAAAGAGATTCATTGAAGGGTTCTCGAAACTCTCATCACCCATGAATCATTTAACAAGAAAGGAACAAGTACTATTGCGGTATTCAACAATGTAAAAAGTTTTTGGAAGTTGAAGGAGAAAGCGAAGACTGCATCAATATTGGTTTTTCAAATCTGTCTGGACTATGATCTAGACCTAAGCTATCGTCCTTGAAAAGTGAAAATGATGAATGTGGTTAAAGAGATTGAGTTTATAGATGAATTCAGATATCTCAGTTTGTTTTGTGAAGAGACCTCTTCTAGTATGCACCTTGGAATTTTTATATGACTAGCGAATTGATGGAGCAGATCAAGAAGTGTCAACAAGAGGATCAATATCGAAAGGACTAGAGAGCACTGGTTGTGAAGGGCTCAAGCAAAGTGAATTGAAGGAAGACACTGATAAAATATTCTTCTATTCAAAGATAGAGTTGGAACCTAATGTGTCATAATCGAGGAAGATGAATCTTGAGGAGGGTCGTAAAATCAGTTTGAGTCTTCATCTCATATCAACCAAGATGTTTGTTTGTAGAAAAATGTTTTGTAAAGGTGGAGAACCATTGCAACCTTCCTATTGAATACTAAGTTGTTTGTCTTTTTTTACCTATTAGGGGGTGCACTGCAAAAATGATATTTCAACCTTGACTAGGGAGATACCTTGTCACAGCTGCAGAGGACATTTGATATATACTTGATGTTGAGACACTAGGATGCCGATGTTCACTTAAGGTTTGTTAAAAAAGAAATTTGAAATCACTTTGCTGGATTAAGGATAAATTCTTTCAATATAATAAGCATTTGTCTTGAACCTGAAACACTCTTCATTTTATCCGGTTAAACATCAGTATCCAAATTAAGTAAATTGGTTATTGATTTTTATTTAGGATTTGTTGACTTTCTCTATAAAACCAAAACCCTCGTATATGGGGAAACTAAAAAATTGTATCGGGAGAGTTTTAGAGGGGTTTGATTGGCTAAGTTAGTAGGATGAGTGGGTTATAAGTGTTGGTATCCATAAGGACCTCCTTGCACCCTAATGAACCCTTCTGGCAACACAAGCCAAGTTCAAGCTGATTAGTGTTCATGAATTCCATCTCGGATCTCATGGCCTTAACCCACTTCTCAGACTCCCAAATAGACTGACAAAGCTTACGCCAATATTTTCAAATAACTCAATCCAAAGAGACCTTCTTATCTAGTATTGGTCTAAGTTTATTTGAAAACACATGTTTCAAACAAACATCACAACAACAAATCTTAATGAACGACACATTGAACCTTCGGCCAGTCCATATCTCAAGAGAAATATCATCGTGAAGGAGACAATTGTTATTTTATCCGTACGCATATATGTTATAGAAGTCACTTGAAATTTGTGTTTATTTATGCATTTCTTCCATAACAAGCCTAATATTTGAAATTTTATAGTTACCGACACAATTACAAAGAAACTTGGAGAATCATGCATCTTGGTACAAATCAAACAATACAGCAGACATACCATTTAGAATGTGTGCTGGGAAGATTTATATCATTGTTCCAACATTGAGTGTTCAAGACATGCACCGGCTTAAGTATTACAAAACGGAAGTTCATATTCTTCTGCCAATCTAAAAATTTACCACCATCAAACCTCTAGTTTGACAATGTCAGAAATTGCCTCCTTCAATATTACAACCATTACAATAACATATATACCTAAACTTAAAAGAGATTGTTGATGGATATGGTTCTAAAACAAAGAGGAAAGGATAAAACAAAATCACAATCTCTGAGGCGTTTGAGCATTAAGTTTTATGCTCGACTCACCCCTATCAACTTTTGTATTCACTAAATGAAAAATTTTATACTAGCGATACTCATTTAAGAAATACGAGAGATCCCTTGACTTAGTTTGCACACCAGCAGTCAAGGTTATCATTACCAGAAAACTAAGTCAAGTGTTTGTATTTGTCGTCATTAGCGCTATTCCTTAAAGTGAAGGGTGAAGAATTATTTTTAGTTGTAAAACGAACTTGTACAAACCTTGCGTGTTTTTGTCTCAAAATGAAACCTTTTAGAACAAGTCAAAACATAAAAGTTACATAAGAAAATCTAGGTGCATGTTCTAAGACTTTCCTTTTTCTCATAACATAAATTCAAATCGGGCTATAAACTATCTAGGGGAGACGATAGTTATGGGTACTTCATCAACATAATTATTCTTAGAACTTTTTGAAGTTGTACCTTCTTCGTCGGAAACCCTTGTAACTGAAAATGCTGGTGGCTTGGGATTTGGAAGGGTTATTGTGTCACTACCTAGCATGACAACGACGGTGGACATTGTTGGTCGATCTGCTGCATCTTCTTGTACACACAATAAACCAATGTGTATGCATTTCATTACTTCACTTTCAATGTATGATTCTTTGTGGATTGGATGGATTTTCTCCAAGCAATTTCCTTCACACCAAAGTCTCCATGTCTGCTTACATTATGAATAGTTAGACACTTGAAATGGAACATTTTGTAAGAAAATCGAAAAAACCATTTAAGCTATCACCACAACTTTGGGATACTTTGCTCGCGACATGTTAATAGAGCAAGTGGTTTAAAATTGTATACTTGTTACCCTTGTCTTTTTTGGTTACAATATATATGTTTTGTATCCAAAAAATTTACAAGGTTTGTTTATATAATATATAGGTTTTATATCCAAGAGACTCTCATTGAAAGAAACATAAGAGATTTCATAAAAGTATTATAAAACTATTTTTCATTTAAAATCAATATGTTGATAAGATATGATCAGCAAAACTCACATGTAAGAGAAGACTTTGCCTATGGTCTGAGAGAAAGAATTCACCATTTCTTTTTCCATAAATGATTTCTAATATAAGAACTCCAAAGCTATAAACATCGGATTTAACTGAAAACACTCCAACCATAGCATATTCTGGAGCCATGTATCCGCTATTTAAAATCAATAGAACGTTAGTCGTAAAAAAGGGGAAATTTTCTAATATTTGTTTCAGAAAAGAATTGCCAATAATACTTACTAGGTACCAACAACTCTTTTTGTTTTTGTCTCAATTCGCCCGCTTTCAAATTTTCTCGCCAAACCAAAATCTGATATTTTTGGATTCATTTCACTGTCTAGAAGAACATTGCTGGCTTTGAGATCTCTATGGATGACTCTAAGTCGAGAGTCCTCGTGAAGGTATTGTAGTCCTCTTGCGATCCCATTGACAATGCTTAGTTGTAATTTCCAATCTAGTTGCTTATGTTTTTCTTCATCTGCCAATCAAATGAACAATGTATTCATGTTATTTCGGAAAACATATACATACCTCTACTCAATTAGCCCTAAATTGGAGCAAGTATAAAAGTAGATTCTAATCAAGAATATTTTTGTCAAAACTTACTGAAAAGGTGAAAGTCAAGGCTTGAATTTGGCATGTACTCATATACTAATATCTTTTCATTTTCTTCAATGCAACAACCTAATAGCTTCACAAGGTTCCTGTGTTGCAATTTAGCTATGAATATTACTTCATTCTTGAACTCCTCTAAGCCTTGATTAGATGCTTCTGCAAGCCTTTTGACCGCAATTTCTGTCCCATCTGGTAAAGTACCCTGACAAAAAGATGGAAAAGAAAGTAAAGAGAACATGAGTATGTCCAAATTTGAAAGGAAAACTATGCATTCATATGTAATATACAGATCTTGATTTGTTGTTGTAGAAAAATAACGTGTTTACACATAGTAAGCGTTTTTGGACGTTAATATGAGTTCAGATTATACGATAACATATTCAATTTTAAAAAATCGTGGCCGTTAGTATGAGATTGCACAGTTTAGATTGAAAACTGGAGATATACCTTGTAAACAGGGCCAAATCCACCTTCCCCTAATTTAGACGACTCTGAAAAATAATTAGTGCTTTGATGAATTACTGTTAAAGGGATTATTGGAAGGTCTCCATCCAATGAATCATCTCTTTGAACATGATCATGAATTGCATTAGGAATGTTCTTGAATATCAATCCACCTACCAAAGAAACTTGTAAGGATAATTTGTGAAATAACCTTACCGAACTTTCAACATGTATGTAAGTTGTTGCAATTACCTTTTCTTAATCTCATGAAGACACAAAAACATACTAAAGCTACTGCCACAAGTACACTTGATAAGGTGATGATCAAGGTTTTGTTCTTACTTACTCCTTCATGCTTGGCTGCAACAATGACATGGAAAGTTCAAATATTTCAAGTGCATTGGTTCAGAAAAAGAAAAAAAAAATAAGCGAAGACTTAAAATTAAATAATTATTCAAAAATTAAATAACTTCAGACAATAATCCGGATAAAATAATCAAATGTGTGTTAAATAACAGAAATCATCTTCTTTCTTTCACATTTCCTTTACCACTAACAACTTCAACTGTATTTGTTCTGGACCAGGACATTTCCTCTACCACTAACAACTTCAACTGTATTTGTTCCAGACTAGGTCAATAACCAATCCTGGAGTCAAAAGGTTCAGCCCCGGAATCAAAAGGCCAACGAGGGATGCAAGTCCATTACAGACCACCTAGGCTGGCGAATAGTTTCGCTTTAGACAATAAGGCACTCAGAGAAAATATGGGCCATTGAAATGATCAAACTGTCGCCTGACCTTTGCGATGAGAAGAGCACAACCGTTGATGCTTACATGACACGCTCAACAATCTATAGATAGAGTACCTCACCACAAAAACAGGTACACATTCTTATTTTTAAAAAAACCTCAAAGCACCTTGAAACTTCTGATTTGAGTGTTGGAGTGTCTTTGCAGGTAAACCACCTCACTCTAGTGAAGAACAAAAGTCCTCCAGTGAAGGTCCACCGCATTCGAGCAATGAACCACGTACCTTACTCCGCCGTGTCGCACCTACCCGAGCCGTCACTTCGGATCCCTTCCAGACCGGTATTTATTCATAATTTTCTACAATCTAAACTTTGAAAGGAATCCAAATTAACAAGTCAAATATGAAATATTACCTGGATTTGGCACAGGAGAAGAAGATCCTGTATTCTCAGTTAACTGATAGAACTTTTGATCATCAAATTTAATCCCACAACTTGGAGCTACAACAGCCCATGTTACCTTAGTCCCACAACACTGACGAATTTTGTCTAACAAAGTCTCCAAACACTCTATGCACCCATCACTATTAAGGTCTCCAGAACACTGAACCAAACCATACCTTTTCTCCGTATCACTCCAATTGAACTCACTCGTTGCCCACGATCGGTTTTCTTCTGTCATCTTTCTCATCAAACTCCTCATCAAATCTTCTGCTTTCCCAAGTTCTGTCGAGTCCTTTACGCTTTTGGAGCCAGAAATATTCCATGATGGTGTTAAGACAACTTTTCCAAAGTAATTTTGATTCGAGTAACGAATGATGCATAGATCATACCAAATAACAGCTGACACACCATTAGGACAACGTTGAGTAATTTCATTGATAGCACTATTGATACAGAATCGACAGAATTGATCTGCGATGTCACCACGGCAATCATAGCTTCCATAAACAACATCATCATGACCATTATTATTGTTTCCTAAGATGGTATGGTTAGATTCTCTTCCAGTGGCAGAATCAGAGTTGTACCATAAAAAAAGGTTGTTAACATTGGATTGGTATGAAGTGCTTAGAGATTTTTGTGTTGAGTTGCAAAAATTGTACATGTAAATTGGTGTTTGTGCGCTAGTTGAGGTGATGAGGACAAGGAGGAGAAGGAGCATGGCCATGAAGCTAACCAACCTCGTACATGTCATGCTGTGTTATGAAATGTTCATAGTATTAGCTAGCCTTTTTCACACGTTTGGTTTTAATTTTAAAAAAAATTCAATGATCATATACGTGAACATGATCATGACAGTTTAAATTTCAATTATTTAATATGTACAGCGGTCATTACAAGCTCATTCTATTAAAATTTAATTAAATTTTTAAATAAACTAGTACAAAACTATGGCACATCATTGAATAATTAAATGATGAATATAAACACCACCAAATTTTATGAGTATCATTTTGTTCACTTTATTATATCCACCTTGAGTGGGTTGAAAGGCACTTGTGACCAAAAACTTGAGGCAAGATTGTTAAAAAAAGAAAATAAAAAACTTGAATATCTAGTCAAAGATCAGTTTGATAAATTATGTGCAACTTTATCCTTACGATAGTTGACAAAGAATTTTTTGTATTATGATATTATTAGGATTAATAATATCAAGTATAGATTATATTGGGTTGTTGACAAAGAGAGGTATATTAGAGCATTTCACACTTATTAAAAAGAGTAGTGGTATTTCAACATAAAAATTTGATAATTTATGGGACAACTTATAAAACCAAGTCTTAATTTGTTTAAGAGAGAATGAAAAATATATTATAAAAATTTTATGAGTTGTTTTTAGTGTGGTTTTATAAGTTATCACATAAAACAAGTTGGTTGTTTATTCTAACTCCATTTTAGCCTCTTCAAAAAAAAAATTGTTACATAAATTGTTTGAATTTTAATATTTAAATATCATTACTCTGTTAAAAAAGTGTATAAATAAAAATGGAAAAATGATAATTTTACTAAAAGTAAATTGTAGGTTACCTTTGAAATAATGTGGATACTCTACACATGATCATGTGACACAAATAAAAAACAAGCATGTGTAATAAGCATCAGAATTATTACACTGTTAAGTCTTGTGCTAAAAAGAATGTCTTTTCGGTGTTAAAATATATTAACATCGAAAAAACATTCTTTTTAGCACAAAGCGTACCAGAGAAGAACACAAGATAATATAAAATATATTTACACCAACCATTACAAATTAAATACAATTTTACAAAGTCAGGAGCATTTAGATTAAAGAAATGCTAACTTGTGCCCTTAGGGTACAAGATAAATACATTAAAATAGAATTAAATAATAAATATTGTATTGAAAAGATAAGTTTTTAAAAATTTAAGGTTATGAATGCACAATTTCCAAGATTAAATTACATTGAGTTTCTTATCTTGTTCCCTTAGGGTACAAGTTAGCAAGACCCTATAGATTAAATGGTAAGAGCTCTTACGTCTTAACAAGAGGTCCCGAGTTTGAATTCAGTCTTTTGAAAAGAAAAACTTTGTCATCAATTATAATTCTATTGCGTTCGAAGGATAAACTTCTACAATTACATGCAAAAATACTCTATTCATATAAAAATTAACAAAAAATACTCTTTAATTATTTTTTTGGGTAGCAAGACGAAATGACAAAGTCATTATATACTCATACACATAAGTGGAGGTGTCGGAGTTCGAACCACGGTCATGACATCCGACCTAACAATTTTGACATTTTAGCAGTTGAGCTTGGACATGTGAACTATTTTTTTTTTATTTGTCAAACTTTTTAATTATTTTCATAAGAGATAAATCAAGAATTTTTCTTTTCATATCCCGTGTATTTCTAGTTACACCCAAATTTACTTAAAAGTTTACAATAATAACAAAGGTGCCCTTTTATATAAATTTTCTTAAAATTTTTATTTTATTCATTGTCACTCTAAAATTTTACCCTATTTCACCCACAACACAATCAAGGATCTTCAATCAATCTCTATAAAAGATTAAAGAGCGAATCAAAACATCTTTCGTACATACTTGATTGCATATTTATATATAAGTGAATTCCTTCTTCTTTTTCAATGATGCTAGAGTTTCCATTTTTTCTTGTTGTTCAAAGTTGATATGTTATGTCCTGTACAATGAACGACAATTATTTGATTGTGCAGCACACAGACGTGTTAATTTTGAGATTAACTTATATTCTGTTTAAGTAGGTTCATGCCAACTTAGTTTAAATAACCTACTTAAACTGAGTTTAGATGTATAATTAAAATAAGATTACGTAGAATCATTAAACAAGGTTGAAGATGTTAAAACAAAATTTAACTTTCAGTATGTACACTTAAACTCACTTTACATAACCTACTTAAATTAAGTTTACATGACCTACTTAAACTGAGTTTAAGTATGTACACTTAAATTCAGTTTACATGACTTACTTAAATTAAATTTACATGACCTACTTAAACTGAATTTAAATATGTACACTTAAATTCAACTTACATGACTTACTTAAACTAAGTTTACACGATCTGCTTAAACTAAGTTTACGTGACTTATTTTAAAATTAAATTTTATTCAAGTGTAATTTTGTCATTTTTGGATGTAACCAGCAATACATGGTGTGTAATTAGAAAAATTCATAAATAAATTAACAAAAATAAATGTATTTGGTGTATATTATAAATGACAAATGAAATTTAAACATCCATTTTGTGATAACTTTTGTGACAACTTTGTCTCTCATACTCACGTTATTTTTTACGTTATCTTTATATTGCTTTGATATTTGTGCAAATACCTGTTTTTTCTTTAGGGTTAATTTAGTAAATGGTCCCTATAAATATCCAGAATTTTGTTTTTAGTTCCTACAAAATAAAATCACACTTTTTAGTCCTTGTAAAATTTTCCGTTATTATTTTTGGTTCTTATAAAATTTTCCATCAACATTTTTAGTCCCTGTAAGAATTTTACGTCAACATTTTTTGTCCCTAAAATACTAAAGAAAAATGTCAGAGGGACTAAAAAGTGTGATTTTATTTTGTAGGGACTAAAAACAAAATTCTGAATATTTATATGGACCATTTAATTAATTAACTCTTTTATTTATAAACCATGGTTGTTCTAAAAGTTGTCGTCCAAATAACTTTTAAATAACACTCCTCCTTAGAGCATCCACATTGGTGAGATCTTCATCATTTAAGACCTGGTACCTAATAGATACCCTCAATGTGAAATATTTTTTTGAGGGTTTTCTAAGACTCAGGGTCTCACTTAAGACCTCAATGCTTAAGTGGATCCACATTATTTTTGCTTAAAATAATCATTGTCATTTTACTATTGTTTTTCAATTGCAATTTAGTTGACTTTTTAATGTTATTAGTGGGACCCATATAGACCTTTTGTTAGGGGGTCTCCATTGAAGTGATTGAATACTTATTAAATACTATTATTAAAAAATTATAAAAAAGTAATGTGTTCATGTGACACTCGTTTAAAAGGTCAAAATTGAGGGTCTCCACCGTAGATAATCTTATAAACAAAATGCATTTTTGTCGTTTATACAAAAGGACCGGAGTATAAGTTTGAGGGACCAGGATTCCCTCCCGATTTCGCTTTCCCTCTCTCACTCTCTGGTTTGCAACTTCAGCTTCCATTGAAACCATGAACACTTCAATTATCGGTTAGTTTTCCTCTTTTATTCTCCCAATTTTTCAATACTTGTTATTAGGCCACGATTCCTTCATAATCTTCTAAACGTTTTTTAAATTTTAATTAATTTGGTTATTATTCTTATGCTAAGTTCTGATATTATTATTATTATTATTATTAATTATTGTTTTGGATAATGAAGATCCGTTGCAAGGTGATTTCCCAGAAGTAATAGAAGAGTATTTGGAACATGGGATTATGAAATGTATTGCTTTCAATCGTCGCGGTACCCTTCTTGCTGGTAACTCTCTCTTTTTCAAACATTTTGTATTTCAGTGACCAAAATACCCTTGCTGTAGTTCGTTTGAAAAGAATTAGGTTTAATTGTATGTTGTATTGTAGTTATATCAAATTTAAAGGATTTTATCGCGGTTTATATTGTGGCTGCGTCGTAATTCTTCACATTGTAGAGAATTGTGGTCGAATGATGCAGTGGCATTGCAATGGCAGAGGCATCAAAATGTTTGATAGGTTTCTGCTAATGATTGAGGGAGTCTGTGTTTAAATTCTAGTAGATGCTTAGTCATGTGATCTTTTGTTGCTTTGTGAATTTCTTATTCCTTGTTGTAGTAAATAGTGGCTGCTATAGCGGCATTGCATAGCATTTTTGAGTCGCAGTCAAATAGTATAGTAGAGGAATAACAGTTGTCGCAGCCGCTACAGTGAAGTTCTTGTGAAAACCAAAATATGCCCTCAAGTTATTGCCCATTCACGCTGTTTTTATTTGGACATCTTAAAGCTTTGCTTTATAACGGATTTGAACATAGTTACATAATTCGCTGGACTGCCTGAGAACCGTCTACCAATTCGCAGTACTTTTGCGAATTGGTTCACAGAAATCTGTGCACAATTCATACAAACCAGAACCAACAAATGTTTACTTCCATCTTCCAATTTTAATGAGCATGGAAACTATCACACCATTAACTGGATATGGGAACCCACACACTCTATTTTATAAAAGCACGCTAATTTGCAGTCGAATGATGCGGCGAACCCGGATTCCCTGCAGTCAGCTGGAACCTGGTTTTAAAAAAATGGAAGATTTGTTTTATTTTTATTTTTATTTTATAATTGAGAATATTGAGCTTGTAAATATTAAGCCAAATAGCATACAAGACGAATAACAGTTGTAGCAGTCACTACCTGAATATCTTTAAAAAACCCAAATTTGCTCTCAACTTATTGCCATTCACGCTGTTTTTATTTGAACATCTTGATGGTCCTTTTGCCCTAAAGCTTATTTACTTTATAATAGATTTTAATGTTGATAATAATGAACTTTGATTATTGGTTATGAATATCTTTAGTTGTGTGTTCTTCTATTTTTGAGTTTACCATGTGTGTTAATACAATGTAAATTTCATCTATTGTTTCATTAAACTTTGAAGTAGTGGTCATCCCGCTACACACTATACAGCTATAGCAATTTGGTGGTTTTGGTTACACTCCGCCATTCTTTATTGACCATGTAGATCTTAGAATATTTTGGGTATTTAATTTGTATAGGTAAGGTTGATTGGTTGCCCTAATTAGGAAAAATGTTAGGAGCAGATTGCCATTTGCAGATTAACACCCTTGTAGTTATGGCTATAATTGATGCTGAAGTAGGCACACTCTGTTTTCATCCGAAAATCAGCAATCCACTCTGCCAATTGCAGATTAACACGATTGGTTACCCTGTAAGGTCTAAATTTCTGTAGTTTCTGTCAAGGTTTGAACTGTGTATTAAGGAGGGAAAGTCTATGTCTCCTGGATACCTGGGGTATGAGATAGATAGTGTGCTATATTGATATCCACTCTATATCACATTGATACTAGGGCAGAGATTGTTTAGCAATAAACTTTATCCTGTTTTCTGGTTAATGTAATGAGTATGATGTCAAATGCTATATATTGCTATTGCTATTGATATGATAGCATGGAAAGTAAAAAGATATTGGTTATGACAATGGTAATTAATTGAAGAGATTTGTTCCTCGTTTTACGGCAATCCAACTTTGGCATTTTCAAAAAATCAGTAGGCTGTAAACATTCAAGTGATTATAATGCATTGCACTGTTCTGTGATACCATTAATGATGGTATAGATTTATAAGTGTGAATTCATACTTGAAAGTTGAAATTGTCCGTTCTTCTAATCTTTTTATCATTTTCCTATTTCTTTTTTGTCAACTACCTAAACCTTTGGTGATGAGTTTGTTCAACACGTATGTGTGTTGCATGTAATTTATTTAGAAAAGAAAAATTCAGTGCTTTCAAGTATTTACCGTAAAAACTTTCTGAGTATACTTTATTTATTTTCATTGTGGGATTATATTTCAGGAGGTAGTATTAGTGAGTGTATAATATCTTTCTGATCAACACGTTTTTTATTTATTTATTTTTTTTTTACTTTGAAGCATATATGCTTAAATTTGCATTTGAATGTGTGGATTGGATTAAAATATAGCATGTGTTACTCTTTTATGAATTGTTTACTCAAAGTATTCTACATTACCAACTTTCTCACTCATGTTACTTGATTTGATAAATTGAATCAGCTGGCTGCAATGATGGAAGCTGTGTTATCTGGGATTTTGAAACCAGGGGCATTGCTAAAGAGCTTCGAGATAATGAATGTTCTTCTCCCATCACCAGTATTTGTTGGTCAAAGTGTGGTAATCGAATTCTTGTATCTGCTGCTGACAAGTCGTTATCCCTGTGGGATGCCATGAGTGGTAAAAGGATAACAAGAAGAGTTTTACAGCAAACCCCTTTACTAGCTCGTCTTCATCCGGGGTCCTCAAAACCATCTCTCTGCTTGGCATGTCCTCTCTCATGTGCTCCAATGATTGTTGACTTAAACACTGAAAATACAACTTATCTTCAAGTTTCTGTCTCTGAGAAACCAAGTGGACCAAACCCTGCCTCACGCAACAAGTGTTCTGATGGTAGTACCTCCTTCACACCTACTGCTGCATGTTTTAGCAAGTATGGAAACCTGGTTTATGTGGGAAACTCGAAAGGTGAGATTCTTGTAATTGACAGTAAAGATGGTGAGGTGCGTGCCATGGTTCCTATCTCTGGTGGTTCAGTAGTAAAGAACATTGTATTCAGCAGGAACGGACAGTATCTTTTAACAAACTCAAATGATAGAGTAATCAGGATCTATGAAAATCTTCTTCCGCCAAAAGATGAAGTTAGAGCACTAGCTGAACTGAACGAGAACCTCGGTGATCTGAACGGTGTTGAGAAGTTGAAGGCTGCAGGATCAAAATGTTTAACTTTGTTCCGTGAGTTTCAAGATGCAATCACGAAGGTGCACTGGAAGGCACCCTGTTTCAGTGGTGATGGAGAGTGGGTTGTTGGTGGTTCTGCTAGTAAAGGAGAGCACAAGATTTACATATGGGATAGAGCTGGACATCTTGTGAAAATCCTTGAAGGGCCTAAGGAAGCCCTTATTGATTTAGCGTGGCATCCTGTACGTCCAATTGTTGTATCTGTTTCTTTGAGTGGCATAATTTATATATGGGCCAAAGATTACATTGAGAACTGGAGTGCTTTTGCTCCTGATTTCAAAGAGATTGAGGAAAATGAGGAGTATGTGGAGCGAGAAGATGAATTTGATTTGAATCCTGAGACTGATAAGGTATCTGAACGTTATATGGTCATAGTATTCATTATTCTTTCATTTTCCATTTTATGGTCTCAACCAAGTTCATATCCGTGCAGGTAAAAGGATCTAACGTCAATGAAGATGAGGATGTTGACATTGTGACAGCGGAGAAGGATGCTGCTTTCAGCGACTCTGATATGTCTGAGGAAGAGCTATGTTATCTACCAGCATCTCCCTGTCGCGATGTTCCTGAACAGGAAGACAGGTTCTTAGAAAGTTCTTCAAAGATTGGGGACAGCAATAACTCTGGATCACCATTTTCGGAAGAAGTGGTAGCAAATGGACATATGATGAGTCATGCCTCAAGTCCAGTTGAAGGTAATGTCATGCCATTCAAAATATGCTTGTAACAGATTATTTTCATTCTTAAGAATCCGAATTTTTCAATTGAACTGTTGAACCACTTTGTGAGGCCTTTATGAGTTTAGGTTTCTTGCCCATGTTCTCAGAATTTGAATATTTCAAATACATTGATTCTGTTATTTAAAAAACATTACTACAGTGTTTGCATTTTTGACATTTTGCCTTCAACATTATTTACAGATGATGCTGTGGGAACACGAATTAAAAGGAAGCGGAAACCATCAGAGAAGGTGTTGGAGTTGCGGGCAGAAAGAGTCGATAAAACCTCAGAACCCAGCAAATCATCAAGAACCAAAACTAAATCTTTGGCTGATGAGAGCAATGGTAATGGTTTTTATTATAAAGACCTGTCTGATGAATGACAGCAGATTGTAAATCGTGTATACAAAAGTACATTTTATTAATTTCTTTTCTATCTTTTTTACTTAATTTTGAAAGATAGAATTGCTTAGCAAATTTTCATCAGGTGGATTCAAGGCATACATAAATATGATGGATTTGGTCATGCAAGCAAACGTTTTGTTGTTTAGATAGATCGAAATCAACACAACATTTGAGAATATTGAACAAATTTTCCATGTGTTTGGTTTGGTATAGAGCAAGGCCAATGTCAAAAGTTATCCACACATTTGTTACACTTAATTATGAGGTGATGTTCAGCATACACAAACGAAATGAAACTATTTTTGTATGGTACAAAAAGCAAATTTTACCCACATTATTGTTGAAGAAAAAATCTTTTTGATGAATGTTTTAATGATAACAAACCTTGTGGAATAAATGATAAGTTTTATAAATAGTGATCTACTGATGTTTGCACTTGAGTTTTTGTTAAAAGAACAGGAATCACATAAGTGGTTAAGCTAGAAGCCACCCACATTGATAAGTGCATTATATCTACTCAACAATGAAAGAATGAGTATATCATCAGTTGAAACAACAATATTATATCTTCATGAAGATTCATAGCTCAAGAATCATGATGGAAAAACTTGAATCATGATGGAAGAACTTACATCACAAGCTACACAAGAATGTGCTTGAAGTTATGTGACAAAACTCACATTGAGTTTTATGTTATATGATAAAATGAAATATGCATACAAGTTTGAAAGATTCTCAGAACCTCCTCAAAGTATCACACTTTCAAAGCTTCTAAAGATAAGAAGTTTAGAGTTCAGAATGTTAGAATGTTAATATGAATGGAGTTCATAATAATCATGAACATTAACCCTGAATATATCCAGAAATAATAAAGGATTACTTCATGGATAAAAAAGAATATTTAAAGTCATCATTTACAAGCAATGATGCACTAGATGCAAAGAAATATTCTTTTGGACTTCAAAGAAAGAATCTTGTTTGGCAAAACAAATGATCTCTCATTTATATGCTTCAAGTAGTTTTTGAAGGGAATAAGGAAACAACATTCATAATGTTCAAAATGTTGAAGAACATTACTATGCTTAAGAACATCAGAATGTTCAGCATAAAGTACAACCGTCAAAAAGGAAGGAACCCAGAAGAAACATTCTGAAGTTCATATGTATGAACCCAGAAGGAGTTCAGAAGGTTGTTCAGAAGATTGCTCAGAATGTTCATTAGAGCAAACCCATAAATCAATGTCCACACCAAGAACATGTAAGAACGTATGTGACATGAACATATCTTATGCATACAATGATTTTGACTTTGGATCAAGAAATCATTAAAGGCATCTATGATGATTAAAGAATTAATGGACTTTGATAGTTCTTGGTATTTGTGCGTTCTTGAGTGACTAATCAAGACACAAACAAAGTTTAAATCATACCAAGATACAAGAAATCAAAGAACATTTGAATTCATGAACTAACTCTCAGTTCAGAAAGTTAGTTTAGAATGTTGCTCAGAAAGTTGGTCAGAATGTTCCAGCTGAGTTCAGAAGGTTGTTCATAAACAAACTCAGAAAACTCAAGAACATTATCAAGAGAAGCAATACATATGTGACATAAATAAATGTCCAATAAAGTTCATCTGCATGGATAAACAACAAAAAAAGCATGGACAAAGAAAAATGTCAAAAAGGTCTTCAAGGTTCATTCAAGACTATGAACACTTGAAGTACTAGGAATATTCCAAATATGATATTATCCTAGAGGTTACAATTACTGCACTTCAGTTGTGTCTCTACTATTAGTTTTGATTAAATCAAAAGTAAGTCTTATAAATCATCCTAAAGTAAGAACAAATGGAACATTCTGAAGGTCAAAATGTTCATCTCTGCACATGCTTCAAACTATGAACAATGTAGTTGGTGGAAAGATAAAAAGCAAAGCAAAAAGGAGATCTTGTCCCAACCAATCAGAGATGGACACGTCTTCTGATCAGTATCAAGCAAAATCTCCAAGAAACATGAGTCTGAAGCTGCAGATCCACTATTCTCTATCCTGCACAATGTTCGATGCAGATTTGATTAACTTTATCCTACTTTATCCAGCAACTTTTTGATGGATATGGAGAAGTTACTTTTTATGGATATAACCCAGAAAATCATATGGCACACATTGAACAAACCTAGAAACTCATCATACATTCATAAATGATGAACCCAGATGAAGAACATGATGAACATCAACATTTTGATGAAGAACACAACAACATTCCGATGGTCAGAATGTTCACCCAGTTTTTCAAGTAAAAGATAGTGGAGCCCAGGACACGTGGAAAAAGACCATTGGTCGCCCTGCAACGGCTATATGAGCCCAAAAACTCTATAAATAGAGATCAATGCCTCAACATAACTTGCACCATTGCAAAGCATACAAGAAAACAACGAAGATTGTTTGAAGCTTTAGCAAAAATTGATCATTACAAAGATTCCAAGAAGTCTTTAAAAGTGTAAATCAATTCTTTCTATTATCTCTTTAAAGATATCTTTTCCTCCTTTCTCCTGTTGTGTGTTTCTACAAACACTCAAACTTCATACATCTTGTAAAGTCTCATCTAGCTTTAGTGGTACTAAAGTATTAGTTTGAACTGAAGGTGTAAAACTCTAAGTGGGTAACTTAGCAAGAAGTAAAGAAAGTCTCATCTAACTATAAGGGGTACTAAAGTGTTAGTTTGAGCTGAAGGTGTAAAAGTCTAAGTGGGTAACTTAGCAAGAAGTAAAGAAAGTCTCATCTATCTTTTGGGGTACTAAAGTGTTAGTTTGAGCAGAAGGTGTAAAAGTCTAAATAGGTAACTTAGCAAGAAGGTGCAAGCGTGCTGAGGCTTAGAGAATACAGTCGATGTAATTGTTCAGGTGAACAAGATTGTAAGGTGCATGATTTGAGAGGTTATCTCAAGCATCATAGTGGAAACTCTCACAAGATTGTGAGGAGTGGACTAACCCACATTGGGTGAACCACTATAAATTTATGTGTGTTCTTATTCTCTTCCATATACTCTATACTTAATGCAAACGCAACACACACAAACACATTTACTTTATTAAACTGTTTTTGCACTCAGACATCAGAACGTTCTGAAGTCTGCTTTTAACTTAACCATTCCAAGTTTCAACTTGAGAATCAATTTTAAGTTACAGGTTTAATTTTAAAGTATCACAATTCAAACCCCCCTCCTTGTGACTATACCTGAAGATGCATGTTAACTGATTACATTCAGTTTTCTAATGTTTACATCTGATGAAAATTCTTGTTCAATGGCAAGACTGTTTTATCCCATGTTAGGAAGCTCAGTGAGATAATTAATATCTTTTTTTTTTTGGGCATAATATGTTTTTGCAAAAAAAAATTGGCAGCAAAAAATAGAGGTTAGAGTTAACCCATGGTTAGTCAATAAGTCAGCCACTTGATTTCCCTCCCTATAAATGTGTGTTGCCATGCAGTTTAGATCCTTCACAACTGCCATAACATTGTTCCAACGGTTTCTTAAAGACCAAGGAATCCGCTTAGAACTTTTAGAAGCAAGCGCAACAAGAAAAGAATCTGTTTCAATCCATATATTATTCCAGTTTTTGAGGTTAGCAATTTCAATGGCTCTCATAAAGGCACACAGTTCAGCATAGTAAGAATTGCTATTTCCCAAAGGTTCAAAGAAGCAATAAAGGAAATCAGCATTATGGTCCCTAAATATACCTCCACAAGCTGAAGTACCTGGATTTCCTTGAGAAGCACCATCTATGTTGCATTTGGTCCAGTTAACAAGAGGGGGATGCCATAGAACTTCTTTGATTGCCTGGGGCTTAGGCTGATGAATATTACAAAAGAAAATTTTGAGGATTGTGAAATCTCTGATGGAATTGTTTGAAGTCTTACTAGTAGAGTTGCTAGAAAGAGAGGAAGAAGCAATTATCATTGATACAGCCGATTTCCAAGGAATAGTTTTGTGGTTGAACCTGGCTTGATTCCTGACATACCAGATAGTGTTGACGACATTGATTAATATTTCACCCCATGTTTATTTCTATTTTTCAGGTATAATTAATTTTCAAAGTATCATCCGGGGCCGAATCACAGTCAAAGTCTATTTTAGGGTCTAATTATGTCTTTTATGTAAAAGTAAATGTTTTGTAAACTTTTCTTCTAAAGAAAGCTATTTGAAGTCATTTATTTGAATCTTTATGTTAAAATCCTAAAGTAAACTCCCATATGAGTTGAAAATGTTTTTAAATTTTTAAAACTCAAATTGAGATGTTACACTGAGAGTGTTCAACAGAAGCCACAGTTCGACAGACAGTTAATTTAGTAAAGAAGTTGGTTTCAAGCATCCAGACTCGTGGAAGGCATGTAGTTTCTTATCGAAGAAATGCAATTTTTAGCAGTTTAGGTTCTGCATTTATTTTCTATATGTATATATAGTAGTTTTTCATAAGAAAAACAGGTCACAAATCACTTATATAATTCTAGCACTCGAAGTACCGCGTCTAGAGAAAAGAGTCATACAAAATGTATGTAATCTGATTTGCTGAACCACCTTTATATTAATGTAATGCAATTTACATTTTCATGAAGTTTTTGCGTTTAAACTTTTAAGTCTTTTACTTGCATTTTCTTTAGTGATCTTTATCGAAAGACAATTATTTTCATACAAAAATAGTTTTCTTAATCTTGTTCATAAAACAACTTATGAATATTGCACAACATGTCATATGAGTTATGGTTTGATCCTACTTGTAATAATCAAAATTAGTCCTCTTGTTTACCATAAATACCGATAAACAAAATAATATTCAATTCCTTTCACTTCATTAGAACAGTTACAGTTTCAATATTTATTCTCTCTCAATTCTTGTTCAATTTTTTCAAGAACCCTGATTCCATAATCTAGCTTTTACACAAAATCTACTTCTTGTTCTATCAAAAATCACAAACTCTCACAAAACACCCAACCTTCTTCACCAAATCTACTCACACCTCATCAATAACGAAATTAATTACGTCCATCATATAAATCGCAACAGGTAATAAAAAACCTAATGTTGTATTTTTTTTATTACTATCTTCATATTATTGGTGGAGAATGAGAATTAACTTTAGGGTCTGTTTGGTTCGAGGGTTAAGATGATAGGGAAGGGGATGAGAGATATTTTAATTAAAAAAGGTGTTTGGTTTGCAAGGGGAGGGGAGAAATTTTAAAATCATTTTACTGTTTTACCCTTAAACTTAATTAAATAAGGATAATAAAGTAATGAAACATTAACGATGTAATTGATAACAACACAACGCAGACGATGGAATAATGGATTAGTAATATGGTTGTTACAAGTAGGAATAAAAGTTTTTACAACAAATAGTTGTTAATAATATGGAATAAAAGTTGTTACAAGAATAATATAACTTAATAATAAAAAAATGTTGTTGTAAGGATAATATTAAGATTTTAAATTAATTTAAGGATAATTTTGGTAGTGCAATAAAATTTGTTTCCCTCCCCTCCCTCCTTCCCCTTCTAAAAGTTGAAGCAAACACTTCAGATTAAAAATATTCTCTCTACTCTCCTGGATGTTATACTCACATAAGTCCCTCTCGAAAGTAATTTTCAGTAGCTATCAATCCGTAATAGAAACTATATATGGAACATACAACTTTATGCAGTTTTCATGAGCTTTCTTAACTCAAGAAATAGTAACTCAATAAATAGACAAAATTACTATCACTGTCACCCATGTGGCAAACTCGTCCTTTAACCCTAGTATTCAACAAAAAGACACAAGTTCCACCGTTGTTAGAACAAGATGGTCCCAAAACCTTTCCAATTCCTCTCAAATATTTTTATTTTCTTCTATAGTTTAATCAATACATGAAATTAATTTGAATGAAAATTAGAAAGGGGGGAAACGAAATTGTTGGAAGAAGAAGAAATTTGTGATTATGTGTTTAAGGAAGTGAGAAAAAACCAGCAAATGGAACAAATCTAAACCTCTTGTACCCATGTTGAAATGTTAGAAATGGTGAATCAGAGTTATTCATGTTTTGCAAAAGGGTTAAATATGATTTTTGTAACTATAAAATAAGGAACTTTTAAGTTTAGTCCTTACTTAATTTTAATAGCCTTTTTAGTCCTTACAAAAAAAATTACATGTAATTTTAGTCCCTGCTAAAACTAAATTTGTTTAATTATATTTAAACTCAACTTTTTGAACGATTTTTTGGAGGCATGTTAAGAACATTATAAAATGTTCATTTACTAAAATTTAAATTTTTTTAACATGAGATGAATTAAATATGAATTTTTTAAACAACAGAAGTTCAATGTAAAAGTCACAAAATTCTGGATGTAGAAATCAAATTTTGAACTATTTTTTTGCGGAGAAACTTTTACTAATGTTCTTAACACGTCTACAAAAAGTTGTTCAAAAACTTAATAGTTTATGCATAATTCAACAAATTTGGATTTAGTAGGGACTAAAATTGAATGCAATTTTTTTTATAGGGACTAAAGAAAGCTACTAAAATTAAGTAAGAACTGAACTTGAAAGAGTAGATATGTTGCAGGTGAATAAAATTAGAGGAATGATATATGAACATCATTTTTGTACAATCAACAACCTTTTTGCTATTTTATAATATTTTTTAGTGATTTCGATTTGCATGCTCCTCATAATATTAAAAGGTTTTGCATAGTTATTCAATTTTGGTTGTACATGTAACATTGCTCATAAAATTATAACCTCTATGGTGGTTGCCATTTTGTGGTGCATGGCTGTAGTACAAGATAAAATTGCACATGCGTGTTGAAAAAATTTGTACGTTAAAAGAAAGACCACTTGTTTTTTTTGTTAGGACGAGAGCACTTGTTTCATCACGGCCCTAAATTAAAAGGATTAAAACAAGCACATTTTTTTAGTGGACATAATTTTTTTTTTTTGAGGGAATAAAAATATATATTATTAATTATTTTGAAAATGTATATTTTTTAATTCGATCTTCTTTTAATTTTTTTTAATAATACGTTGTGTGTTCAAATTATTCATTTTTACTTGAAATTGTGATTAAGAATTGTTGCTGATCAGCAATATCCTCAACCCCTTCTACTATATTATAGTTCTAACGAGGAATGCTAGCAACGCACATTCTAACACACACTCTTTTCGATTGGTTAAAATTCACATGGATTCCACCAAATCATGTGGGTCTCACCCATGTGAATATTAACCAATCAAACACCATATTGCAATGCATCAAACCATATTTATGAATATGACTTTACACCACAACCCATCGTAATATACCTTCAACCTTCAACACCATTTATTTATCCAGATCACCATTTCTTAATACGATGAATACCTAGACCACCATTTCACATAGTTAAATAAATCCCATATGATTCGCTCCCAGATCGCTTAGCGAGCTTGAGCTTGATGGTTGGGAAACCTCATATTACACCTTACCTTGTACTAATATATAATAAATAGATAGATATCATTTTCACTTTCATTTATGCACTCTTTCTAATACGATTGAAATTATTAAATTAATCTCATTATTATACTACTATCTTCGGTTCTATATATAAGAAAATTTTTAAAATAAAATTTAGTCCTATTTATAAGAAAATGTCACAACTTTTAAGGTGTAGTTATTGCTTAAAAAACTTTTCTATCCCTTATTTAATGTTTGTCTTTTTAATATTAGTGAGTGTATTTAATGTTTCACAATTTTTTTACGAAGGTATATTTTTAAAAATATTCAAAAAGTTACATTAATTAATAATTACATTGATTTTGATGTTTTTTTTATGTTTTTCTTCTTATAATAAGGACCGGAAGGAGTAGTTCCCTGCTGATCATTTCATACAAATCTAAAAGAAAATATAAATGAAAAAAATAATAATTTGACCAAATTTGCATCATTAACTACTGGCTGTTTTTTTTCTTTTAATAAACTATTGGTTGATTTTTTTTATCATAACTACATTGTTTTTCTAAGGGATCATAAATACAAAGTTGAAATTTATAAGTTGTGACGAATGCACTGTGCACATAATGTTAATTAGAGGGTGTATAGTTGAAAACAATTAATTAGTTTTACAATTAAAAATTAAAAATAACAATTATTTTCAGGTTTTTTTTTTCCTTTTGCGAATGTGAAAATTAATATAGGATAGAGATGAGTGAGTAGTAAATATTAGTGTTGACTTTATTAGAAAAGTTTTGGTGACATGTCTGCAATAGTGGATCAAAAGATAACGATTTTTGCATGTATTGTACGTGGCCAAAAGCGTACTTTCTTTTACCCAAACCATTATTAAATTGAGTTAAAAATAGCCATTATTAATTAATGTCCTATGCATAAAAAAAATAAAAACCATTATTAATATGAGCCAAAAAAAACTATTATTAATTGTCAAAAAAAACCATTGTTAATTAATGTCCTATATGTATAAATAATAGTGCAATACTAACCATTATACCAAGCCACCATCTGTACAGGTTCTTATTCAATTAATGGCAACAAGAGATCTCACACATTTCACAGAAGATCAAACAAAAGATGTGCAATTAGAAGCATTTGGTGAAGAAGACAGTAAATGTAAGGAGCTAATCCTCTCACTTCCTAAAGAATATTATGGGGTCCCTAACCATTATTTTTATTTTTTCCAAGGTTTTTGGGCTCCACCATCTCAAATAAAATCTATAATCTCTTTTCAAAATCATTTTCAAGCTAAAGATAGTGATGTAGTTGTTGCCTCTATGCCAAAAACTGGAACAACATGGTTGAAAGCCCTAACCTTTGCTATTGTTAATCGTAATCGTTTCTCTTCTTTAGAGAATCATCCATTACTCACATCTAATTCTCATGAACTAGTGCCTTCCTTGGAATCAAATGTTTATGTTGATACCATATCACAATTTCCTAAATTTGATATATTAAACATGATTGAACCAAGGCTTTTTGGAACTCACGTTCCTTTTGCTTCCTTGGCAAAGTCAATCAAGGAATCCAATTGTAAGATAATTTACATATGTAGGAACCCTTTTGACACTTATGTGTCATATTGGAATTTCATGAACAAAATTTCATTAAATTGTTATTTTCCTACAATAACAATAGAGGATGATTTTGAAAGGTATTGTAAGGGCATATGTCATGTTGGTCCATTTTGGGACCACATGCTAGGCTATTTGAACGAGAGTATAGCTAGACCAAACAAAGTTTTATTCTTGAAATATGAAAATCTTAAAGAAAATGAAAATTTTCATGTCAAAAGAATTGCAGAGTTCTTGGGTTGTCCTTTCACTCAAGAAGAGGAAAGTAATGGTGTGATTGAAATAATAATCAATTTATGTAGCTTTAAAAAGATGAAGGAATTGGAGGCAAATAAATTTGGAGAGTTTGGAAGGAAAATTGAAAAAAAATACTTGTTCCGAAAGGCTGAGGTAGGAGATTGGATTAATTACCTTTCTCCTTCAATGGTAGAAAAACTATCCAAAATCATTGAAGAGAAGTTTAGTGGACCAGGTCTTTCATTTAAAGTATGGACATAAACAAAGTCTTAATGGTGATGTTCTTTTATTAGGGGAGTCTTAATGGCGATGATATTATTATCTTAAATAATAAGAACCCTGTATTTAGGTTAAATAAATGTAAGACACAAATATTGTGGTTGCTCATTTTTATTTTCTGAATAAAGAGGTTTACAACTGGTCAACTATGTGACGTTTTTTTTCTTTTAATAAATGGCTCTCTTTATGGGGTAGCACTTAGGTGACATAGAGTTAGTGACAAGACCACTTGTTCTTCTTCTTTTAGGACGTGAGACACTTGTTTCATCACGGCCCTAAATTAAAAGGATTAAAACAAGCACATTTTTTTAGTGGACATAAATTTTTTTTTTTTGAGGGAATAAAAATATATATTATTAATTATTTTGAAAATGCATATTATTTAATTCAATCCTCTTTTAATTTTTTTAATAATACGATGTGTGTGTTCAAATTAATCA
>Ga0315915_1001961_pt1 | contig 25548 bp, 8 predicted proteins | sample MpolbnodulesMG_FD_207738 | JGI IMG/M metagenome (GOLD analysis project Ga0315915, IMG submission 207738) | Medicago polymorpha root nodule microbial communities from Los Angeles, California, United States - branched nodules | ecosystem: Host-associated > Plants > Roots > Nodule | place: USA...
TTTTGTAACTTTATTTTATTTTTGTTAACTTGGTAGATGCATGAGTCTAAAAGAGTGGTATGAGACATTTATTCTATGAAAGACGCAAATAAGTGGTTGTTGGATTCATCCATTTTTAATACAGCAGCGTGTAATTGAATTTAGATTTGGCTCCTCAGAGTTCCTTCCAATATTCATGTCGCAATTGTGTCATGGTGTTAAACTTGTGTGGTCTACCTTGAAGAGGAGAAGGTTGGTTGGTCATGATTCCATTCTTGCATGTTCATCGTCAATTTCTTTATGATTACGGCTGAGGAGCTGTGGCAAAGTTGCATTTCAGTGGTGTTGGTCCCAGCCCAGGATTTGGCTGGTGACAATAGGTGATTGAAGGAAAAGATTGATAAATATGGGTTATTGTTGCGGTTATTCTTTGGAAGATTTGGTGCCTCTAGGGATAAGTGTATGTTTGAATCTTTAAAATACTTTATCTTCAAGATTTCTGTTCATGTATTAGCCATGTAGAGTCATGTTATGCAAGCCTTAGGGCTAGTCTCACAATTTTGGTTTATGAGGATTGTGTCGTATCACTTGGAATCCTCCTATTAGAGATTAAAGATAAACAGACATTCACATTATAAAGCTTAAATGATCAACTTGAGCAAAAAAATAAAATAAATGCAATGCATTAAGAAAGGTTAAAGGATAATTTTGCATAAATATATTGATGAGGGTAATGAATATTATGTACGAATTAAGACTTACAACTTACAACCAAATTCAGCATAATCTATACATGTAGAAGGTAGTGATCGAAGGACTACAACCAGGATTCCTAAAACACAAACCCCAATTTAGGACATGGTCGATTTAGTTCCGGCAGCAGTTTGTAGCTTTAAGCCTTTAATCTTCTGCACCTGAATTCGGAAATCGTGTAGTGTGTAGTTCAGACCGCATCAGCATGTTAAATAAATTTATCCTACAGCATTAAACAAAACAAATTAACCAACCTATAGTAAAAGATAAAGTAGCGGGAAGGTTATATATGCCCAATAAATATAGCATATTAAAGCACTGTTAGTGAAAAATAGACATGGCTTCGGTGGACAAAATCACAGTTTGTGTTCTTACCAGTTGTCAGTTATGCCAGAATCATTGACTACAATAATCTTATTTTGCTTTTCTGTCTTGCATCCGGTCCCGTTTCTCCAGGGGTAAAAGAGATAAAATCCACATCCTACATAAACCAAAATCGAAGCATTTGGTTACAATGATAATAACTTCATAGGTACTTTATTTATAATACAATCAAGCCAGCCCATTACCCATTGCTATGTTAAGTACATAACGATTTCATAAAATAATCTCACCCTAATTAAAAGATCTGAATAAGAAAGAACTTGAAAACCAATTTAGAATTACTTATTAGTTATGATGACTGTTTAATTATCCCCTTAAAAGCACCCCAAGTCGTAACTCTGCAGAAAAACAGAATGAGAGATAGCGGAGAAGTACCAGATAATTTAATCACCAAAATATAGCTCATAAATGAAAAATGAGATCAATTATCCAATATCTTAGAATTACTTGTCAAGTAAGTTACTTGATCTTTCATTTGAAACTGGGAATTAACATTAGACAATTTGTTTTCGAATTCTCTACAGAAGTATAAAATAAAGAAGGAAAGGAAAAAATCAGTAACACTGTTGATAGTCAAATAATGAAACAAATTCATTTCACGAGTAGCAATTTTCAACAATAGTGGTGTATCGTGTGTATATTTTTATTAAACAGAGAATACACAATAGCTTTACTATATATTTCAACTTAAGAGATCTCTTCAACTTAATAAGTCGAAGCATTTAGAGACAGCAATAAGAGGAGAGTCAAATGATGGAAGTGTATGACAACTAACAATGATTTGACAGCCTCAAAATTGTCAAATAATTACAGATAAATGCACCGTGCTTCTTTATTGAAACAACTTGCACTTACAGTGGCAATTAACGACTTCATCTAACATACGAAACCATTAAATATTAATCATTGCTCAAGTACCCTTTTGGGTCACTTGCTTAGCAGCTAGGTTTTTATAATGCAATATCTGTCTAGAGTATAGAGTGAAGGAATAAGTAATAAAGAGCTTACGACACATTATCTGCAACATAAAATATTGGAAGCCTTTCCACTCCTGCAGCTCTCCATTTATTTTTTTCAAAGGATATTTCTTGTTCAGCCTCCGACCCAGTTGCAGTTAGAACAAACTGAAACATACAATGCATGATACTAATTTACCATCACTCATAATACTATAGCATAGCATGATAATTTAGTTTTCATTTGCAAAAATGAATACAAAAAATGCATAAAAAGTCAAATTCAATGTGGGAAGAAGGGGTTTGGATTCCAATGTTAAAGTTTCACAATACCGTGTCATGTGAAATTTGTATCTCTCTCTCTCTCTCTATATATATATATATATGTGTTAATAAGGTCCCTGATATTTAATACATGAAAGGAGAGAGATGGATACAAAAACTTACATGACAGTCAAAATTTTAACATCAGAGAATCCAAATAAAAGAGGGAAAAAGAAATATAAGGGTCACAACCAACAAAGTCATACATACCAGTGGATAAAGTATAGCCATAATTCCATAACTCACAAGAGGAGAGAAAAAGAATATAGCTAAAACACAAGGACTTCCTGTAATGGCACAAATCACTTATTAGTCTCAAATACGAAGGAACCATAGGATAGCTAATAAAAAAAATTGTTCCATAGTTCAATATTATTCAACAAGAAAATGGTGTTAGATTGAATTTTAAACCTCACACAAGCCTCCTAGGAAGCAACACTAAATTATTGCCATTCTGCTTCGTAATTGCACACTTCCCAAAGTAGAAAGGCCTCAATCCTCATTCCCATACACCCAAACTATCCTTTCACAACAACCCGTAATATTGTCTCTCAGAAAATATGTTAACCGGTCATTTTAATTTTTATTACAAAATATAGAGACAAAAGAACTGTTCTTCCTCCCAAGGTTTGTAAAATAAGTTGTTTTTATCTGAGAGGCATCAAAAGAAGAGATCGCATGATCTTAAACATATATTTTTTTAGTGAAACAAACCGGCATTCTTAAGAAAATTATTGAAAAAAAATGTTATTTTAAAAAAAATGGCTAAAATCTTTACCAAAACCAGCAAAAAATGGCCAGTAAGATTCAAAGTAGTCCAGCCTTCTGTCAAGAGCCACTTCGTTGAAATTCCATTTATACCTAATCAAAAAGCATACTTTCAAACTTGTATCCAATTGGTGAAGGAGGAGATTAAGCAAAGGTGTATTTGGACCACATACTCGAAGCAGTAATATGCATACATCCACGAAAGAAGTAAAAAATTGAGCACCTTTCCTATGTATGGTATGAAACCAGTTGCATAAACCTGCAAACAACATAAGAAATTGCATGACTTTAAACAACTATAAAGGATAAAACAAACCAAAATCAAGTTTACTGAATATAAGGCATATATAATATCTTTATCAATCTGGGAACAGAAAATATAATCATTTTATTACCTCAAGAAAGAAAACACTCAAAAGGAGTATCGAGTACACCTGCTCTCCTATTCCAATCATGACCCTGGGTTAAGCAAACACAGTAGCTGAACCTTTTAGTTCTGATTAACTCAGTAAGAATCAATATCAATTAGAAAGTAACTATTAGTTAGAACTTAACCCTCCAAGGCCAGATGGTCTTTTTGCTTGATAAGCATTTTGCATGGTTACTGTGTTGTTTTGGCCGGAGCTGTTATCCACATTAAACTTAGATCTTCCCATTGCGGCATACCCATACTTGGCAATGTCATTGTACCTAAAAACATACCCTTATCACTTTTTGCAGGAATAAATACTATCTTATAAAGGTAGTGGTATTGATATATTCAACAAGAAAACAAATACAAAAATTAAGAGCAAGAGTTCGAATAAGTGGAGAAAACTCCTAACCCCAGTCTCTCAGCGAGAAAAAAGAAAGAAAAAAAAGTGCCCTCCTCCCTTCTCACTGATTCACCCTCCTTACAACAGATTCATTTTCTATGTCCTCTAAAAGCCCACTCCCTAGTCCCTCCAAACTCTCATACTTTCAGTAGCATTGCTTATTTGATAAGTCTACAGAATAAACCCATAGGGCCATAGCTTTTGGATCCTTTATTACAATCCAATATTTTAGATAACAAATAGCAAAACAACATACTAGTCCATAACCACTTTGTAATACTTTATTAGATATGGAAATCCAAACTCAATAATACTTCGTTTGTGAATGCAATAAGCACGTGACAATCAACATAAACATTACCCAATGGAGCCTAACACTGTTTGGCAATATTGATGTGTTTGACACCTATGTTGGGAGTCATGAGCTAGAATTCCAAAAAGAATTTCAATTCAGCATTGTTTTGATAGAAAAAGAAGCAGTCCAAAATACTCATTAGGTAGGATTGCATACAGGGATATAAAACGGGATTAGCCAGCTAGATTATGACTCTACTTTGTAGTGTTCTTATGATATGTTAGACATCTCACTATTATGTTATTAGGATGCAGTTATTATGTTATTAGGCAGCGGTTACTATCAAGAAGTTATTGAATAAATAGGGAAATCAGATGAAAAATCAGTAGGCATTTTATTTGGAACTGGATATTGGTTTGGGAGAGACCAAACTCTTGAATTCTTGGAGCGAGAGACCCAGGAGTCTCAAATTTCTAGGGAACCCGTCGTGTAATCCTATATTCCTATTGTATCATCAATAAAAGTAAGTTATTTATGTTATATTTCTATGTTTGGTACCAGTTTAGAGAATGTGTCTTATTCTCTTAAAAACACTTCCTTTATTTTACCTGTTTTATGGAATTTCATTTCATATTAATGCAGATGTAAAGAAATATGAAATAACTTAACAGGGAGAATGGCTATCAAGGGCAGCACAATGAATCCAACATGATAAAAAAGATTAGGAGAATAGATTAAAAAGTGAAAATTACCAGAGGGTGCTTAGAACTATGCTAAACACGTACAATGGGTAAAACCAAAGAGCCTGCAGGGAAACAACCAGAAAACATTAGTTTGAAAACCACGCTCATTGAAAGCTTTCACATTACAATCCAGATATAGAAAGACATCTGGAATACAATTTCGCAATGAAAAATGAGAAAATCCTCGAATGCAATTATGCAACTATCTCACCAAACACCGGCTTTTGAAACTTATATTTCTATTAGGCATGCCATGCTTTTCTAAATCAATGTATGGATCAATGAGTTCACATGGATCAATGAGCTCACTTAACATGTAAGATAGCAAGTAGAGCAATTTATTGGTGTAAATCTTATTCAATGCAAGTTATTTGAACTGTTTTTCTTTCATTCAGTATATTATATATATAAATCAATGTTTTGGAAAGAAAAGAAGAAGAATAACAAGCAACATAACGATTTTTAAGGTACACTTTAAAAATAGTATATTATATACTTACATAAAAGAGCTGAATGAGCACAAGACGTAAGAAAGAATAAAATTTCAAAGTTCCACCTAAGGCACACAGATTATGAGAACCAAGCTGTGAGCATTGATCAGGTAATATCCACCACAAAGCAGGGATGACAACCGAGTTTAGGACGAATATACTGCACAAAATTTAAAAATGTTCAAATCATCAAACACATGAATTATGCAGGTAGAAACTAATAACTGTGAGTCAGAATTGTTCCAATCATAGAGTGATACTCTTGGTGGTTTGGAGAGGAAAATAAGGGTTAAATGATGGATTAATTATTTTAATTAATCAATTACGTATTGACATAATCAATTATTAAGAAATTATTGATAATATAAAGCATAGGAAATCATTATTAAGCAATTATTATTGAATGCTTGTTTGATTTTTGCTACTGAATTAACCGTAATGTGTTGGATCACTCTGTTAAGCCCAGTGAGAGGTTTTTGCCCTCAGCCGTTTAGTTATTTAAACGTCACCCCATCAGACGGTTAAGTATACGGTGAAAACCTAAACTTTGAAATCTAGACGGTAATGGGCGTAGTTAATCCTGTCATGTTTTGTTTCTCATGCGTAGTTAAACCTAAACTCTGCAATCTCTCTCTGCAATCTTAAAGCTACACATATTCTTGACTTATCTCTATATGAATATGCTATAGTTTTGAATCAATGAATTTGGTAATGTTGTTAAAATTTCAACATTAAAGTGATAAGGTCATAGGTTCAACTTCCCACACTTTGTTGTCAAAAAAACTCCCCGCACTTAACAAAATAAAGACTAACAACCAACATTTGTCATCAACTCATTTCAAAAAAGAAAAATGAATTCTTCCAATCATCTTAATTTCTATTTCAAAAGGAAATTGAAATAGAATGATAAAGTGGAGAGTAGTAACCTTCCTAAGAAAATGAAACCATTGAGGAGGAAACACTGGCCAGTTCGGAGCAAAAGAGGTTTGGACCTGAGACAGAGAATAACAACGCGATGAAGACAACACGCTTCTTTCAAACCTTCCAACCATAGAATACCACCGGACTTCAACCCTTCCATTCCTGATCGCTTCTTCTTTTACTTTCACTTTATTCCCAATCCAATCAATGTTTTAGAACAAAAGTCAAGTGTTTGTTTCTTGTTTTTTATATCCTAAAAAAATCAAATAATATCATGACAGTTTTTTTTTTTTTAAAAAAAAAAAAGAAAACATAAGCCTATCGAACTCTTTCATTTTTTATGGATATAAAATTTTATATTACGTTGGAAAGACTGTTTTTCATTATTATATTATGGGTCACGTTAAAGTTAAGAAGTTTAAAATGGAAATTAAAAATAAATTTTATATTAAAAGTATAATTTTTGCACTTTTAAGACATTGAATGCACAAGTTTCAAGAAAAACCTTCTACATTTACCTTCTTAACTTATGCCACAAGGGCACAAGTTAACATTTCCCTTATATTATACAAAAAATTATTTAAATATTGTTTTTTAATATTTAAAAAAATAGTAAAATGATGTAGATTTATTTTCAAAGTAAAAAAATCTTCAAAAGTGTTATTTATAAAAATAAAATAAAAAAGTTTTAACAAATAGACCCTAAATTAGAATTAGATTTATTTTATCACTATTTGTGTTGCATCTAGACCCAATCCAATTAAAATTTGTCGATTTTGGTTTGAAAAAAAAAAACTTTAATTTTTCTATAAACATTTTAGTTTGGATCGAACTTATGACCTCAAGGAGGAGCACACTCTCATCTCAAACCAATACCACTAGGTCAGCCTAAAAAGGTTATTTTATGTTTAGTTGTTACCTAACATCTTATTTTATATTTGTGTTTAAAGTAAAAAAATTGAACCCACAACTTCCATTCATGTGTGCGAGGTTTATATGATATTTAAAGACAAAAAGAAAAAGTAAGAAATTCGACATATTTTAAAATAGACTAACTAGCTAATATGTCAATGAAGTTAAATTCTATTTTGGTACTTAAAACGACCCTCTAAAGCATCTTGACTTTCCGTGACCTTTACGTATACACTTATCCCAGTTTCCATTATCAGTCCAAAATACGAGCATAAAGAAAAGGAGCTTAAAATGAAAACTAGCTAATATGAGCATATTAACATTTCCCTAAAGAAAATACCAACTCTTTAGTACCTCTATAATCCACACATTTGCCCAGGGCATGGACATGGGCATGAGAACTCTATGGAAATAAATCGTTTTAAATATAGAATTAGCATAAAACTACTCTGCTTCACAAGTTCAGCTAAACTGACATAAAATTACTCTACTTCACAAGTTCAGCCAAACTGACTTTTCCAAAGGATTTAAGTTGTAAAGCAGCCCATCACCAAGGCATGGCTTTGATGAATGTTAATCTACTAACACGGTGATTAGAAAATAAGCAATGTGCTTATGGATTTTGTTAATTATTTCCGAAAAGGAGGACGGGGGCAGCAAATAGAGCCATTCCAGAGTGACTTGTGATGTGAGGTGGAGAATCATATAGCAGTACTTATATTTAAAAGGCTTAATAGGTCATTTGATCCCTTAATTAATCACTAGTTTTCATTTTGGTCTCATAGTTAATAAAACTCATGTTTTAGTCCCTCAGGTTTGCTTCCGTTAGTCATATAAATCTCTGTCTATTAAGTTTAACTCCAAATATCTATGGTGCGTCAACTTTAAGAGTGCTCCATCATAGACTTCATTAATTTTTTAAATTTTAACCATTTGATCTTTAAAAAAAAAGGCTGCCATTGAAGTATGAAGGACTACTTTATCTTACAATGATCCGACAACAACTACCATTGGATTAAAAAAAAAGGCTACCATTGGATTATATTTCCCTTTCTTCATCTTCCTTCCTTTTCTTCATATATTCAACAACATCTTCATCACTCACTCATAAACAACCCAGTTTTTTTTCCCCAGAATAATATCAAAAGCATCATCTTCATCTTCTTTTTTTTCCAGAATAAATTATTTTTGGTTTTATTTAATTTGTTTCATCTTCTTCTTATTCACGTGTTCTTCTTCCCGTACCACCACCATCATGCCCTTCATCACAAAGAAAAATCAAGAGAGAAAAAAATCAATAACTCCCTTAAAAATTTCTCACGAAGAAACCAAAGCAACGAGATCTGAAATCAATGGCGTTGGAATGGTGTTTGAGATCCCAAATCAAAACTTGATTTTTAGAATATCAAATTTCTTGTTCAAATGGTTTTTTCGAGATCTTCAATTGCGATTTGGTGAGCGTCGCGGTCTGAGAGTTTAGAGAGAGAGGTTGAGATATTTTGTTTTAGTTCAACCATTGCTAAATGGGAAGATACTGATGAATGGTGTTGTTTGTGTTTGGGGTTTTGTGTTAGATCTGGGGGAGCACACCAAGGGAAATAAATCAGGGTGTTCAGAGTGCGGTTTGGTTCAGTTTTGAAGTTAAAAGTCATCCGAATCGCAAGATAAAAAACATGTGGTTTGGTTTGGTTCGGTTGACTTTTAAAATACAATCTGAACTAAACCAAACCAAACCAAATCAATGCGGTTTGGGTTGGATCAGTTGGTGCGGTTTTTTCGAGACAATAGAATTTTTTGTTTCCAACATTAAATCGAGTTAAAAACTTAAAAACACAACATATTTTCAGTAATGTTTCCGACAATATTTTTAATTCATTTCACTTTTCATTTTCACCAAACAACATAGACCAAATAAAAAACGTGGACAAAAATTAATTCTATTGCGTAAGAAATGTAAAATACCAAGATTTTATCGTTCTCTAAAAGTTCAAGTAGCACATAAATATATTTTTGAAATAAAAAACAAAGAAGAAAAGTTTCCATTGAATTTCTATTGGTATTGGTTTAGGTGACATAGATTTTAATTGGTGTTTTCATTATGTTGCGGTTTGGTTGATAAAATGAAAATCTGCAAACCAAACCAAACGATACGGTTGAGTAAAAAAATGATCTGCATCCAAACCAAATGTGATTTTTTACGGTTTTGATTTAGGTTGGTTCAATTTGCGATTTTTTTATTGGATTTGTTCGGTTTTTAACACCCTAAAATAAACAAACAGTCACATCCATTATGTGGTGATTGACGGAATTAGGCAGGAATGAGATGTTACTCCCTCCGCACAGTCCAATTGTGGGTCTCACTTTCGGATGAAATCTCGTTGTCACTGTTGATTGGGAAGGTGAGAACATATTATTAAACAAACCATTGCATCAAATCTCTTTGTATTCTTCTTAATTTTATTTCCCTTTTTTATTCATATTTTACTTCAAATGTTTTCTCCAGATTTGAAAACATAAATACAAGGACGCCAAGGGATGAGTAATGATCCGTATTCTACATATTCAACTTCGTAGTCAAAGCTAGATCTGCGGGAGTGAGGGAAATTAAATTGAAGTGAAAAATCATAGGAAAAGCTGGATTTTCTTTCATTGATGATGTTGTTGTTTAATTTGTGCAGAATTGATGTTATTTTTTTGTTGGATTGATGTAGAATTGTTGTTTTGATTTTGAAAATGCTGTTGAATTGGTGCAGAATTGATTATTTTCGGATGTTGAATGTTGTTGTTTAATTATATGAATTTTGGTGATTATGTTATGTGTTGTTTCTAATTTTTTTTGGGTTTTTCTCATGAATGTTGATGAATGTGAGTTGAAGATGATGAAGATTAACAAGGTAGAAGATGAAGAAAAAAAGAAAAAAATTAGTTGTTGTTGGTACACCATAAGTTACAATAGACATGCATAATCCAATGGTCATCTTTGTTAAAAACATATCAAGCGGTTTAAATTAAAAAATTTAATAAGGCCAATGGTGGATCACTCTTAAGGTTGGTCCACCATAGACATTTGAGGTTAAACTTAACAGTCAAGGATTTATTTGACGAACGGAGGCAAACCTGAGGGACCAAAACATGAGTTTTATTAATTATGGGACCAAAATGAAAACTGGTAATTAATTAGGGACCGAATGACCTGTTAAGCCTATTTAAAACAATCCTTCCAGGCCCTGTCATGTAATAAACAGTTCATTCATTTGATTTTAAAATCTACATAAAATGACTTACTTCCATAGTTTTCTCTGACAAGTGTAAATAGAAATAGGGTTAGTTACATTGGAAGGTACTGATAAAAACATTGCTCCTCTGTCCAGTTCAAAACTTGATGATGAATACATTCATTTAACTGGGGTGCACTATATATAATCAGCGTGCAGAAAATTACATTGGTGTTTGTCTTCAGTGTGGAGTGTAGAGAGGTGTACAAGACTAGATCAGAAAGTACAATCATGAGGAGGCCAAAAGAACAATGATAGGAAACTCTCATCCTTCCACTCCAAACTGTATCAGGAAAAAATATTATGGGGTGGAAAATAATCAGTAAAATACACGAAGACTAGGCAAAGTCCCTCCCCAGCGCCTGAAGCTTTTGAGATATTCAAGGTGTGAAGTAAATAATATATCACGGCGATCTCATGATCTCATGGATTCTTGCCTTCTGAGGGGAATCCCTTCAACATCATCAAAGCCATCCTCTTCTGAATGCTTATTAAGTCTAACAGATGAACCTAGTAAGCATGTAAAAGAAGATAATATTAATAATCATGTTTTAAGATGGCAGGACCACACTAGGAAGTGCATTGTGAGCCCTATAGAGGGAAATCTGAAGTAACGTGAAATTACAACATGTGAGATCACTAGAGCATACCTTCTGCCATATCCTTAGTCTTGTGCAGAAGAAAGGTTCCTGAAAGTATCGTCACAAACCCACATATTTCTGTGATAACTTGTGTTGGACTTTGCCTATCCCAGTCCTGATAACAAGTTTAATATTCAGTCAAGGATGATTCTTCAAATTAGCAAACAATGGACAGACAGATATTTGACATGTATATAATATCTAAACCAATGAATCTGCACCTGGAACACGATAAACATCAAAATGAAGGACCTCTTCAAAAAAAAATCAAAACAAAGGATAAAACCAATTCTTAATGTGTACCAAAGGATTTGCGAGTCTCCCTGCTTGTTTAAGAAATGAGCAAAAAGAAAGCAGTTTTACACCCTGTTGAAGGTATGTGTACGCACATAATTTTCAATTTTCATACATTCTAGATGTAAATGCCTCAGCAGACGGTAATTTATTCTCAAAGATCTCTCTCTTCTTTTGGAACCAGTTTATGACATATATGTGGGACCCGCTTACTTTGATAAGCTTGATTCTAGACTATAACAACATAAGTAAAATCAGGTTGACATACTTCTAGGTATCATACCAAAAATAAGTACTCCATTCATACAAAAAATATATGATAAGTGTTGGCGATGCAACACTTTAACACACTCTTCCCCTGTCAAAAAAAGAAAGAAAAAAAACTCTTCCCAAAACACACTATTCTATTGGTTGAAATTCAAATGAATTTCACTAAATCATGTAGGCTCAACAGCAGCACTTCAAGTAGAGAGGTCGCGATAGGGGCAGAGCAGCAGCAGAAAGGTTGTGAGAGGGAAAGCAGAATAACAATAGAGATAGAGCGGAAGACTAGAAATGGAACGAGAAAGAAAGAGATATGTTAGGCAAGCCAGTATAGGATTAGTTAGTAGTGAATAATGAAATCATTACAAAGAAAGTTGAGGCAACTCCTATCGTAGTAAAAATGGCAGGGTTTTGATTTGGGTAGGCTTGAACATGAGCAAAGAAGACCCATAAAACCACCAATTTGGAGTAGAGTCGATAGAGGATAGCACAATAGTTAAATGTAGAGGGAAGATCAGGAAAGCCTATAAGTCAAACCATTCAGAGAAATTGAGATTTGCATGATCTATCACACTGGACTCAATTCATGACGAAATATTTGTTTTGTTTATTTAGCCAACTCCACCAAGCGGAAATAGGATTTGGTTGTTTGCTATTGTAGTTCTAGCCAACAACCTGTATATAAGTATCGTTCAGAATCTTGTGATAAGAATAGCACAAAATGACGTTAGATATCATCTTAAAATTGAACTTCTCTGCCATAATGTGTCATATCTAGCTCTCTATTTTGCCATTACATTAAAAGCAAGTAGAACATAAACATGGAATAATACATAATACATAGAAAGATACTTTATGCTTTAAATAAACCAGTTCGACAATAGGCTTCAGAAAACACAGATTTTAAATTAAGCAACCAATCTAGATAATGTAAAAAAGCGGAGTCATTGAAAGAAAAATAAACCAGTCTCATGACAAAATTTACCTTAAACATGATAACACTGGCCACGATGGTTAATGTTGTGAACATAACATAATAAATGGGAGATACCACTGCCGTATTGAAAGTATCCAGTGCCTGATTAAGAAGAAAAAAAAGTATCACATGAATTAGCCAGCCACCCAAAAAAGATGTACAACAACAACAACAACCAAGCCTTATCCAACTAAGTGGGGTCGGCTACATCCAAAAAAGATGTACTAATGTGTAAAAGTTACTACACAGTTTAATTCGTAGAAGGACCATGCACAAAACATTTAGGATTAGGAACTGTATATTGAAGTCACATTCTAATCCTAAACATAAGTTCGAAACTATAGAGATAATGAGCTTTTCACATAAACCATTCAGATACCTAAACTTGCATTTAAATGCATTTAAATTATTAAACCATTCATTACACTTGCATCATCAGACCTTCCTACTCACTATCCACCTGCAAGCCATTCGAATATAAGGCATCAACTTCAACGTACTAATCCTCTTCTATAAATAATGATGTAAAACATGGAGTTTTTAAAGAAAAACATTATCTTTGTTATAGCATAACTGCCACAGCAGACTGCAAAATAACGTCACCACAATGCAAAATAGATAATGTATTCATTACTTCTCTGCAGATTAATTTTTTCTTGCTTTATTTTTTCACCGAAAAATCATTTTTATGTATTGTTTTCCATTAAGGTACTTCATGAATTACCAATAAATGTAAACATCAAGAAACAAGAAAAGCTATCATACCTTATTTAAATAATTCATTTGGGTAAGAACACAAACAGTTACAACTAGAGCAAAAACCCAAGTTTGAGGGTAAATTAGCTGATTCATCCCAGACAGAGTTAACTTTATGGCAATTCCAAGAGCTTTAACACTCATAACCTAGTAAAAGAAAACCTGACAATATAAATACAGAAAGGAGGAAAAAAATAAACAAAAAAACTAGGGGTAAACAAGGACTATTCATCAATTACTAGATGATGAGACATACCGATAGGGAGCCTACAAGGGAACAAACACCGATATAAACCATTATGTGTGTCTGGCCATATAGAGGAATGAAGTGGAAGACTAGAATAAAGGTAGCTGTTATAACCAATGCGGCATAAAATAGAAAAGCTGCAAAAATAAGATTGTGTCTTTTGGTTAGTAGTTCGATTACAATGTGATATTTTGAGTAGACTAACATTTCAAGGTTGAAACATGGCTACCTGGATCCATAGCAAGATCCCATACTTCTGGCACTGATTCAATTTCCCGTTCTTGAGGAGCATGTAGAACAATTGTTGTAGACCCCACGACACACAAAGCGCAACCAAGAACTCCAAATATATGTAGTCTCTCCCGTAAGATAATATGGGCAAGAGCAGCACTGCAGCACATCATCACAAATCAGAATTTACAAAGAGTCAAGAATAAATATGAAGGTTAAAATTGCCATACCTGATAATAATGCTAAGAGCACCAAGCGGAGTGACCAATATAGCTGGAGCAAATGCATATGCTGCAAAATTGGCAATCTCTCCGACAATCACTATTGAAAAGGCAAATGTTAGAATAGAAACTTTAATCCATTTGTTGGTATCAATAAATGTATGCAACTCAGATCAATAAGTTGTACGTAGATAATTTGTTGGTGTCCATAGATTGGAATGTAGAAATATTCCCATGGAAAATGTGTGAAAACAAAAAAGAAGTAAGAAGATTAGAAGGAAAAGCTGAAAAGCTGCAAGCTTTAGCAATTTTTTTTCCTTCTACAATAAATCTGGACAACAAGTAGCAAAAATTTATATAACTTAACCTACACTTATGACTTTTTGCTAAGAGATGATAAATCATACAGTGATGAGAGAAAAACATACAGAAGAACACCCCTATTAAGATTTGTTCAGGTTCTGCATGGAACTAACATTATACAAGTTTAGATAGGAACTACATCACTTTCTGTACTACTAAAATCACTAGAAGCTGAAAAAGAAGCAGGATTTGTGGGGATGCACAGAAAAATCAACGATACAGCTCACCAACACCAAACAATAATGTTGCACAAACACATGTTAATGAAAATATAGACCAGCATGCAATTTAATAATCAATCCACAATAAATAGAACCATGAATGACTAACTTGTTATCATGCCCACCCACCAAAGTGGTTCATACAAGTACGAATAGCCTCCACTTCCTGTAAAAGATAATTCTTTGAAAGTCAGTTACAATTGAATTGTGCATGACCTGATTGGGTATGTAACAAGAAACACAGATATGAGGGAAAAAACAACTACTGTGCAGATAAAATCATAAAATAGTTCCTTGAAAAACGAAAGTTGCCCCCTACCCACTCCATATACAAACCAAGCCGAGCCAGTAGAGTTGATAAGCATCCATTTCATTTTAACATATTTAACCTATGAAGCACGGATACTCCTCGAATTAGGTGTGTTGCAGTGTCGAACATGTGTCGGTGTCCGACATGGAAACGACACCGAAACCTATGATCACACTGAATTATGTCATTTTCTCAAATTATTATTGGTGTCGGTGTCTGTGTCTGTATTTGTGCTTCATAGTATTTATCTGTACGCATTCATTTTATTTTAACATGTTTAACTGTAAGAAGAAAAAAAAATGTCCATACAAACAACATGAAAACAATTTAACTTGTAGACAGTTTTTTCAACATATTTTAACATTATCAGGATCAGACCACAGCATACTCCATTTTCTTCATGACAATTAAACAACAACATCCAAGTCTTATCCCTCTAAGTGGAGTCAGCTACATGGATCAAATTCCGCCGTAATTTTCTATCATGTATCATATCTTAGTCCAACTCATTAATCTATAGATCATTGTTGATAGATTATCCTATAATCTTTCTAGGTCTTCCTCTGCCTCTAGAGATTTGATACTACCCTCCATCGGATCTACTCTCCTAAATAGAATCTTCTCTCCATGAAAATTAAATAATCCCAATCACTCGTTACTCCATATCAGAGAGCACAACAAAATAATTGTTAAGAACATCAAAGAGTTGGTTGCACTTGCACTGAAAATGGATAAAATACACTTACTCATTAAAATGAAAAGGGTTGGCATTGCAAAAAGCAGATCTTAAGAAAAACCTAATAATGCGATTGTAAATGTAATGTAATAAATAAAACGAAGTCTCAACTCAAATGAGAAGATCGAAGGAGTACCTGCTCTAATTCCACTTGCACCGGCTTTTTTCAAACCCTTTTTTTTAACAATGAAACTAGCACCGATGAAGAAACTGGATGAAAGAGCAAGGACTAAACCTTTGATATTATCAGAGGACATTCCCTCTCGCCAACTAGAAGAAGATGAAGAACTCGCCATCTCGCGGAATCAAAAACCCTAGCGAGATGGATCGAGAGCAAACCAAATTGAAAACCTAATCAATTATCTTCCTTTTCAATTCGTTCTGGATACAGCTGTCAGAATTGGTTTCTTCTCTTTCTCTGGATCGGGAATGAATAAATGTTTTGTTCCAATTGCAATTTCATATACACAGAAAGGGAAAGAGAGAGATTAGAAGAAAAAAGTAATAATTTTACAGTGTGTGAGTCAGACAACTAACATAACAACGATGTGGATAGAAGATGAGTGATACTGCACTCCATTCCTTTTGTTAATCATCAATTACTCCGACATCAACATTTGCTTAATCGATAATCAACATACCGTTCTCTTCTTCCTATTTTTTTATGCAATTTTGACCCCTATATTTGCTATGGTATCAATTTTGGCCCTTTATTAAAAAAAACCATTTTCCAGCCCCCTAATTTTGCCCCATTTTACAACTTATAGGTCCCCTCTCATTTTGACTGGGTCAAAGCCCACATGACCACTCACTTAAGTGAGATGGACACCACGTGGATTATTTTTGAATTAAATTTAAAAGGAAAAATTCATCTGAGTATTGATGAATTAAAAAAACAAAATAAAAAGGAAAGGAAGAGAGGATGGGCACGTGACTAATTGCTTCTTCTCCCATAAACCTTGAATTCCAAACCCTTCATAACTCACATTGCTTCTTATCCCTTCAATGCTTATTCTTCTTTCAATTTAGTTAGAAATCCATAAAACAATTTTCCAATTCTAATTTTTCAATTTCGACAATGATTTTATAACCATTCCTATACGAACTCACTCATAGTAACTCATTTTTTTCTCGAAAATCACTCCAGCAAATACATTTATTGCAATTCTAAAATCAGTTCCAAAATCACTAATTTCCAGAATCATTCCTCATCTGAACCGTTCTTCTTCTCCTCCTCTCATTCGTCTCCAAAATATTCAACGAGAATTTGTTGCGTTCATAAATATCTAGATCTGAACCTTCATCAATATCCATCAACAATAACAGGATTTATGGGTTTTAGCTTTGATTCTTGTTGTCTGATTCAACTCATTATCAATCACGACGTAGATTCTCGAAAACAAAAAACACCCACTTGAAGAAAAACGAAGAAGACAAAGAATATTTAGAAACTGGGTTTTTTACAAATTTATACAAAGATTGGATTAGGCAGCGTTTGAACAAAATCAGGAGATACATATAATGTGGTTTGCAGATTATTTTGGACGTGTCTTTTCTTCTGTGATTTATGATTTTTTTTCATTGAAAATTTTCTGAGTTTTTAAGGCAAGATGATGAATATGTGATTGAAGGAAGAAGAACATGATGTTGAAGGATGATGAATATGATTCATGAAAGGACGAATATGATGTTGAAATTGTTGGAGTTGTTGTTGTGATTGAATCTTTTTTGTTTATGTTTTGGATCTCTGTTGTTGAAATTGCTTTAGGTTTTCTTCTTGAATTTTTCTAGGAATGATGAATCACGTTCCCATCCAATTCCATTTCCTTTTTTGTTTTTTTGTTTTTAAATTAGAATATACACATGTGGCTTTTCCTTTTAAATTTAATCAAAATTAATCCAGATGGCGTCCACCTCACTCAAGTGAGTGGCCATGTGGGCTTTGACCCGGTCAAAATCAAAGGGGACCCATGAGTTGCAAAAGAGGGCAAAGTTAGGGGGCTGAAAAGTGGTTTTTTTTAATAGGGGCCAAAATTGTTATCATGGCAAACATAGGGGGTCAAAAATGCATTTAAGCCTTAAAGATGTTATATTTTTAGAGTAAAATAATATAATTTATATGTATATGTATACATTCTTTTTAAGAAATACCGACGCAGTACTTTATTGTTTATTTACTTTAAGCAAAATATAGAGTTGATTAAAAATATCTTACTAAATCACAAATTTTTAAATTTAGTTAATAGGAAATTTTAATGATGATTTTAGTCATTTATAATATTGTAGTTTGTAAGAATGGTTCATCTTTTAAAAAAAAAATCTAAAAAATAGATATTTTTCGTCCTAAAAACTAGTCTATGTAATATGTAAAATACAAATTTGGACTATAAATGAATAATTTTTTTAGAGACTAAACTATAATATTTATAATTTCTGTATGGACCAAAGATATATTTAACACTTAAAAATGAAAAAAAAGAAAGAAACAAAAGACACAGTAGATTAAAATAAAGCGTGTATTATTCTATGACCAACACAAGTGTAGATAATTGGACCACTTAATTATTTGGTCGAAGCTTAAAGTTCGATCACTAACCGATGCGTATGGAGAAACATTTGTTGCGAGAGGTAAATATTGCTCCATTGCATGCGAATGATACTTTTGATTTACCAAAAAAAAGGAGTTTATTATTCTTTTTTGAACAAAGAAAATTAGTTTCTATGCATCGATATTATAAAACTTATATGCACATTTGTCCAATCAAATCGTAAAAAATAGATAATCGTTATCGTTATTATACTAAATCATGATCAACAATGATTTAACCTGATCCGTCCTTTTTTGATTGGCTTAAAAAATATACCTAGAGGAAATTGAACCAAATAGCACATGACAACATTTTTACCACTAAGCTACTGCCAGTCATGCTAATTTAACATTGCTTCCAAAACATGATATTCAATACGTACGTGACCCATTTTTTAAGTTATCTTTAGCTTGATCGTACTAAACGTTGATTAGTACTATACCTGCTGAAAATCAAACTCGGTAGGAGATGGTAACATAATCTTTTATCGATGAGCCACTAATATTTTTGTTGATTTAATGTTGCTGATATTCAATACTAATGTGGCCTGTTTTCTAATTATATTTATCTTTATTATACTAAACGTTGAACTGTGATGATTTAACCATAATTTCACCCTTTTGACTGACTTAAAAAGTCTTTATGAAAAAATATACATGCGGAACGCCTTATCAGATGGCACCCCATTAAACAACTAGCAGTTCTAATGATTTAATGATGCTTATAAAAAAATGATATTCAATACTAACGGGACTATTTTTTTTTCTTTCCATTTTAACATTACCTTTATTATATTTGATGTTCATTAGTGTTGATTTAACCCTAATTTCGTCCTTTTTGTCTGGCTTAAAAAATCTTTGTGATAACATATACATGCAGGGAATCAAATCAAGTTTCAAGTGCTAACACTTCAACGTTTTTTCCCACTAAGCCACAAATGTTTATGCTTTTTATCTTTATTATACCGAACGTTGATCAATGGCCCAACCAATAAATCAATGACTCGATATCTTGACCGGGTTGATCATTTGTCAATTTTTTTAAAACGGTCGTATTCTATTAAATATTAGTGGATAATTTCTAATAATATACCCAACTTAATACTTATATATGAAACTCTAAAAAACTTAAAAACTTGTGCATCACACAAGTTAAAGTATAGTTGAAAAATATTTTTTAAACAATTATTGGTTGTCAATCGTAGAGCCAACCCTAATTTTTAGCGAGGGAAACTTCATCTTCTCTCTGTCATCTCTTCTTCTTCATCCATTGTTTTTTAACCTGAAAACAAACATCTACATAATTTTCTATCGCTTTACTTTTATCTGAACAGAGGTTTTTTTCAACATAGATAAGAGCTTTGTATGTATTCAAAGTTCAATTAAATTAAAGTTTCTAATTGCCACGTCAGATGCCACATGGTCACTTATACACAGTCAACATGTGCTACATATGCATCAATGTGTCACCTTGCAACTTAAATGGGGCCAAGCGACAATTTTTTTTTGCAAGGAGAGATTTCAATTTTTTTTTGCAAGGAGAAAAAGTAAAACTCGCTATATTTTGAGAGACCATTCAAATATTTTAGCCTTTATTTTACATACAAAACACTGTTCAATGCTTGCACCGCACCCATTGCAGATTTTATATACCTGCATCTACATAAACATATTTTTAAGTATATATACGTGAAAGTTGATATAATATAATTTTAGAAACTCACGATTATTTTAAAAATATAAACATTATAGTGAGGGTTTACATTAAATAACTTTTTACTTATTATATGTATGTACTTATCTATCTATCTATGTGTGTGTCTACACACACACACACACATATATATATATATATATATATATATATATATATTGTCTAATAGTTTGGTGGCTGAAGCTCACACAGTTGAACCTAAAATAGTGAGGTGTCCAGGATTCGAACTCTGCCCCTACATAAATTATACAATGTCCCTGCCAATTGAGTCAAGCTCACGATGACATTTTTTTATTTTACATTTAAAACACCGTTAAATATATCAACTTAAATATAACAACATTAATGTAAGTGCCTCCAAGTTCTACTTCACTGTTGTGAGCACCTTTATGATATTAAGCGCAAAAGTTCTAAAATTAGAATTTTTAAAAAAAACATAAACTAGGTATGAATTTTTAACCGCAACGAAAATTCTAACTTTTTTTTGAAAGATTCTTATAACATTATAATTTTTTTAACAAAATTCTATTTAAAAATATGAATTCTACATATGAGTTTACTTAAAAGAATGATCCAAAAGTGAAGATGGAAAACTTTTAGGAGACTAAAAGTCAAAGAATTTTTTTAGAGAGACTAAGACAAAAGTTGATATACCGTTTATATAATGTTTCGTTCGTACCTTTCATCATTTACCTTAAACTCCTTAAAAAAAATCATTTACCTTAAACTTTTCTAATATAATTTATACTCTCTTTAAATTATTTATCTTCTGTAAAACATAATTTTGAATTCTCCAATGTAATTATTAATACACTTTTATTTTTTAATATTGTTTTCATTTATGGTATATTGCCATTAATTAAGAAAATTGGAGTTTTTATTAATTTTCTTACCAAACAATTTTTAACTTTAAAGTGAATTTTAAATTTAAAAAAAGTTATGATTACCATACAACTTCAACTTTATTTTTTTTCTTGGTTACATCTTTACCTTTACTTTAAAATTATTTTTCATTTTAGCTTAAAAGAAGTTTAGAATGAAGTCTCAATTCGGTCCTTTATGATTTTTTCAAGTACAAATTTAGTGTTTACAAAAATAAAATTCAAAATAGTTCTTGAATATATATTTTTTATACTAAATCAAAGATTAATTTAACCCTGGTGTGAAATTATCAAAAATTATTTTAAACCAAATACAGCTAAGATAAAAGGAGAGAAAATGTAGGATCTTAAACCACTATTCTATTTTAGTCGATAAAAAAGAAACAAAAAGAGAGAAAGAGGGAATATGCCTAATAGCATATTTATGACGTGTCATTTTACTCAATGCACTCGTGCTTCAGATTCAGATAGTGGGCACTATGATGACGATGATGATGAGCCAAGTAGTGAAGTCTCCAAGTAGTAATTGGTGCTACGCCTCCTCCTCCTCCTCAATTTCTGAAACTCAAGTCCTTAATGGAAACCCAATCTCCGCCAGGAAAGAGATCCGCCTTGGTTTGCCAAGCAAAGGTCGGATGTCTTCTGACACACTCGTCCTTCTCAAGGACTGTCAATTGTCTGTCAAGCAAGTCAATCCCAGACAGTATGTTGCTCAAATTCCTCAGGTATTGTTTATCTCGACTGACTGAGGTCACCTCCTCTAATGCTTCTAAATGTTCTTCTTACACTGCAGCTTTCCAATTTGGAAGTATGGTTTCAGAGGCCCAAAGACATTGTAAGAAAATTGTTATCTGGAGATCTTGACCTTGGTATCGTAGGACTTGATATCCTCAGTGAATTTGGCCAGGTGAGCGTGTCTTGATAAATTGTTTATCATTTTTCTAAGAATTTATTCCTTTTAATTATGTAATTAAGGACACTTTTATTTCACCTTCCAACAATCAACTGCCAATGATTATATTTATATGTACTGCAATTTACATTATGTTTTACTCCCGATACCCTTCTCAATTAATGTAATTGTTTTTCTCGGTTACATAGTCTACATTACATGTGGTAAATCATACAAAGTTCCTGTTGACTGTGCTTCCTACTAGACATAGCGTCACTTCCCTCAATCTGAACACAAACAATAGCACTCATTGTTTGGGAATTCTCACTTGGCACTGCCAACATCTCAGACCTTATATCCTATCTTCGTGACAGATGTTACGAATCATGGAATCCCAGGGATAAAGATCATAGTGATCAGCTAGAAAGAGAGCATAGGTGTATTCATGTGGGAGATATCCATAGTGACTCATAGTAGAGTAAACTATATTTGATAAAAGATAATTGAAATGATACACGAGTGTTCCTATATATAGAGTTTAGTTGTGTAACTAACTCTTAACCAAGCTTCTCAAACACTCTAGCTAACTATAGTCTAATAACAGATTACATTGCAGTGAAGCACTTTTCAACAGTAAAAGCAACTAGAGTCCACAACTTTTGTTTTTGGAATTTAACCCCCTCCAACATCTGAAGGAATTTGTGGTATATTTTTCCCATTTACTCTCGCAGTAAGTATAACAAACCTTAATTACGTAATAAGTTCACTACAATATTAGATATCTGAATGTGCACCACTATCTTAGCTAGAAACCACATGAAGAAAAAACCAACTTTAAATTGGGAGTCCCCTAGATTGACGATAACAGATGAATTATTTTTATTATTTTTTCTGTAGGAAGTAGGAATAGTATATTCTGGATCTGCACCTAAGGAATAAAACTAACTGCAAATTTATGTTTTAGCCTATTAAACGTTATACCAACTTGGCAAGTGAAGCGACATCAGACATTCCAATTTTTTTTTTAAGTTAAACATTCTTATCCTATATTTAATAATATTAACATGAATTAGACTTCACTGACAATTCCTGCTGAGACTAGCAAGCAGTGACTATTCATATTAAGTGCAAAAGGTTATTTTTCCACAGTTCTGACAAGTCAAAGATTGAGAATGCTAGTCTTATACCTAATATTGGAAATGCTTCAAGGTCAACTTGCTTCTTGTTTGAAGCACCCATACCCGGGCCTCATGTAGAATATCTCCGCACATGTTAAAATTTAACACGACTTTGTGCGCTTTAGCCTTGATCGACAGATATACTATTATGTTTCTTTTTTTGATGTTGTCTATATATCCACAATTTTCCTGCTTGAAATGTTACTTTTTCCCCTATGCTTAACTTTTTTTATGTTGTCTATCTATCATTCTTTGTCAGGGCAATGAAGATCTTATCATTGTCCACGAGGCTTTGGAGTATGGTGATTGCCGTTTATCCATTGCGGTGAGTTACAAGTATACTCTTTTGACTCCTATCAGTATCATTGTTTTTTGCAATTAACTCTTAAGTAACCTCATTTGTAGATTCCCCAGTATGGAATATTTGAAAATGTAAATTCACTAGAGGAGCTTGCAAAAATGCCTCAATGGACAGAAGAAAAGCCTCTGAGAGTTGCAACTGGATTCACCTATGTATTCACATTCAACTAATGTTTATAAGTTCTATCTGTTGTACTGCTTCTGCTATTTTCCTTTTAAACAAGAAGGTCTGATCTGAATTTCCTTCTTCCTGCTCAGCTGGGTCCTAAATTTATGAAAGATAACGGCATTAAGCATGTGGCATTTTCGACTGCTGATGGAGCACTGGAGGCAGCTCCTGCGGTGAGAGATAGTGTTTGTTTTATTAGAAGTTAATCCTTTATGTTTTTAGATTTTAAAGCATATATTTGATTGTTCTGTGTTTTGTTATGCGTTATGACTTGAATCAAAATATCAAATGATAGTTATTGGAGTTTGACTGCTATAGTTTTTGATAAATTTTGTTTTCGTTGTATAGCTTAATACACTAATCATGATTGAATATTTCACGTGATCCCAAAAATCAAGGATAACCATTCTGTTAGTTTAGTGGCCGAAACAGATTATGTTAAAATTTCATAGGACGAAAAGCTGTAAAACGGGAGATGAATTCTATCTGGTTGATTAATTTGTGGCTAGATATAGATAGAGTAGTCAATATTCTGTATTCAAGGATGACAACTATGCCATCAACTGTCAAGAATTATAAATTATATAGGTTTCTTGAATGTTCCTTAAATATGTGGTTTTTATTCTGCATGAGATTATAAGCTTTACGTGTTTTTGTCGTTTCCCATCTATATTTTTTTATTGGAAAGGGATATGTGCCATGTTGACCGGCATTTATTAAAGTTCATGATTTTTGTAGCACTGTTTAAGTAAAACAATTAGAACTCCCATTGAATTGAGAAGTTTGATCTAATTATAAATATCTGGTTTATTTGAAAGGAGGGGGATGATGTGAGACCGAGTCTTTGTTAGACTATCGGGTCCAGGTCTCGAGGCTTATTGCCATTGAACTCTGCTTCATGATAATGTTAGACTATTCATAATTATTAAATAAATATTATATTTTATAATAGGAGTTAGGCAGTTATTGTTTAAGTTATTATGTAACAAGTAGTTATTAAGTTAGTTATGCATTGTGTGTGAATAAAAGGGAAACCACAGGCTGTTGTGGATTATTCTGAAAAGTAGAAAGTGGTTATTTGGAAGGGAGAGACCAAGCTCTTGAATTCTTGGAGGGGAGAGAACTAAGACTCTCAAATTTCTTGGGAAATCTATTGTATTATTAATATTAATTTGTATTTAGATATCAGTTTCTATCAACTGGTATCAGAGCAATTCTGATCCGGGAGAAGAAAACAAATAAATAAAAAATGGAACCATGGAAGAGAATATTGGAACAAATGCAAGCGGTGGTAGAAAGCCAAGAACACAAGGAAGAACTATTAAGAAAGATGGACGCAGTGTTGGAGAGGCACTTCAATAGAATGGATCAGTTATGGAAGAATTTCGGAAACGGTGATTGAAAGGGAAACACAAATAGAAAAAGAAGAAGATATTAAAATGTTGCAGGCAGAATCACAAGCGAAACCGGATGAACCACCGGCACCAGCACCGGACCACCCACCACCATCATCAAAACCGTCAGACTCAAGTTTGGCTATGGAAGGGGAAGGAAAATTGGTGGCAATAAATCGGTTGGCATCGGTAAAGAGATATGAGGTTAGTTCGATGATAGTCAAAACAAAAGAAAGCACAAATCTGGTTCAAAACGCTGAGGACAAGCCAAGTGGAGAAGAGATTTTGACTGTCATGTCGATTCGGGTCACTTGCATGTCCGAAGACCAACCGCTAGTATCAGTGCCACCACGCTGGAGAAAACATGTGGCAGAGGAATCTAAGGAGATGAAGATCATGGGTAAACCTACCCAGTGGCCACCGCAAAAACCGCCGAAGTCGCAGAACGCAGAAAACAGAACATTTGATCCTGGAGGATTAATTTTTTCTGCAATATG
>Ga0315915_1001962_pt1 | contig 25547 bp, 10 predicted proteins | sample MpolbnodulesMG_FD_207738 | JGI IMG/M metagenome (GOLD analysis project Ga0315915, IMG submission 207738) | Medicago polymorpha root nodule microbial communities from Los Angeles, California, United States - branched nodules | ecosystem: Host-associated > Plants > Roots > Nodule | place: USA...
CAACAACATTCTCATCATTATTTTTAATCTTCCACCCTAATGTCATATAGCAAAATCCAACATCTTCTTCCTTTGCTCATGGGTGAACTTTGTCCTAAACCTCTTATTCGAGTTCGACGTTCCATCTCCAGCACCATCACGACCATCACCATTGATAGGCTCAACATGCCTAACATGTTTATTTTCTTGAAGATCCTCCCTTGGAATGTGGATCCCACTAGATGAAGGCATTACAAGAGTAGTCGCAGGTACAATACAATGGAAGTTTCTGTGACATTTACAAGCAGCACATTTAAAAAAATCGGTGGTGCCTTCGGCTCTAGCAGGTAAAAACTCATGACAACCATCAAGAGAGTAGCCTCCAATATTGCCCAGTTAACACACAAAGGCAAGAATGTACTTTTGGCAGCGCTTTGAATTTCTGTATCCCTTTCCTGCTCCTTAAAAAAAATAAAAAAATAACCATATTTAAATTTCAGGAAGCATTCAACAAAATCATTTGATACTTACATAAAATATATTTAAAATGTTACACATCCTGAATGCAAGAAACTTAATAAAGTATTCAACAAAACCATTTAATACTTCCATGAAACATATTTATAATTTTCAAATATGTTTCTCTTGTTTATATGATTTTCATATTTGTAAATGAATTTTTTATTAGACAAGATTTAAAGTAGGGGAAAATCACACAAGCTTTTATCTTGTTGCATGATTGACAAATGAATCAATTTCTAGACATCTCATTCTTGAAATGACCATTTAATAGAATGAAACACATTGCAATATCTCAAGAATAAATCAAGCCGTTTATTGTACGATATATTGAATCACCCCATTGGAAAACAAAATTAAATTGTCCTAAGATTGTGTACCTGATTCGCCTGCTTGAGTTGATTAGGCTTGAACCCAATGTGTATTTAGGTTTTCTCTTATACAGCAGATGTGTTGAATGTCTACACACATGATCAACATCAATAAATATGAAAATCTTGAATGTAGAATTAGATGATTTAACGCTAAACATAAAAAGAAAATCTAAAGTAGATTTTTGAGTACCCTTTTTATGGATCTGTCCTTTTGAACAGCCCATTCTGTTGAAGTTTCTCACTTTTTTAATCAAAGAAATCACACTCGAGTTGAAATAGAAAAATAGAACGTCACCAATAATCCTCCAAAGAAAGGAGATTGTAGATGACGACAACAAATTAAAATCATCATGATCAAGGAATAGCATCAGATCTCTACACTGAAGCTGCAAGAAAGAAATTACAGTTTCGTAGAAATTAAAACTAGAGAGAACAGAAAGCGTAACCAGATCTAATGAAGAAATCAAAATACTGCATACCTTTCTGTAATCAAACTCCAGGCTCACACATTGAAGTGTTTGATTCGTTTGATTTGAGATGATAGTGAATGTAACAAGTAATCTTCTTTGTTTTCATAAGCTTCTAAGGTCGATCATGAGAAATTGATTAGATGCTTCCGGTGGAAGGAGAGGAACAATAGGTTTGTGGGTAGCTGCGGCTGCTGCTAGCTTTCAAAACCTATATATCAGTCTAGACGAGTTACCCTACCCGACCTATTTAGGGCTGGCCCTAACAGACATTATACATTATCAGGTTGGGCTAAAAAGCTCTATTTTTCATTCATTATACGGGCTAAATGGACCTTCCTTACGGGCCACGGGCTAAATGGACCTTCCTTAATTATTTTCATTCATTTTTTTAAAACATTGTAGAATGTTCAACAAAATTTCTTACGATTTTGTCAACAAAAAAAAAATAAAAATCTTACGATCACTATTTTTTACTAGTGGTCAGATAAGTAATTTGTGCCTGTCTGAACACCTTTTTCTGATTGCAATAATGTATGTAAATTTTGAACGTTGTTTTTTTAATGAACTATGTTTATCATTTTCAATTACCAACCAATATTAAAAATATAATATCATTTCTTATCATTTTTAATGGCACCAATAATATAACATTATTATAATTTTTAAAACGTGGTGAAATTATAGAATTAATTTATAGAAAAATGCGCCAAGTATGTAAATTTAGAACCAGGAAGAAAAATACCCGCACATATAGAGGAATTACTAGCGAAAGTTTGTAGTAAAGACCCACTATATCAAAAAATTAATAATAAAAATAAGGAATTAGTTGAATTAAGATTAAAAGATCCCACAACAGAAATTAAGTGTAAACCTATGATATACACAAAACAAGATAGAGATGAATTTGCTGAAGATATTAAGCAAATGTGTCAAAAAGAATTAATAAAACCATCAAAAAGTAAACATTATGCGCCTGCATTTTATGTTGAAAACCATAATGAAATAAAAAGAGGGAAAAGAAGGATGGTAATTAATTATAAAAAATAAATGATGCAATGGAAGGAGATTCATATTTTCTTACAAGAAAGGATTTAATTATCGAAAGGGTTGGAAATATGAATTGGTTTAGCACCTTTGATTGTAAATCAGGATTTTATCAAATAAGACGAACTGAAGAATCTAAAGGTTTAACAACACTTAGTTGTCCCCAAGGTCAATATGAATGGAATGTACTTCCAATGGGGATGAAACAATCACCGGGTATTTTTGCATAATAAAGAATTTAAGGATTTTTTTCTAATTTATATTGATGATATATTATTTTTTTCAAATAAAGATTTAGAGGATCATTTTAAAAAAGTAGAATTAGTACTAAGTAAATGTTTTGAGCATGGAGTAGTATTGAGTGAGAAAAAGGTTGTTATAGCTCAGAATAAAATTAAATTATTTAGGACTAGAAATAGAAAAAGGGAAAATTATAATGCAAAAGCATGTGTTGGAAAAACATCAAAATTTTCCAACCAAACTAAAGGAGAAAGGAATTACAAAGGTTTCTAGGATTATTAAGATAGATTTCAAATGAAGGTTTTATAAAAAGTCTTGCATCCGAAAGAAAGTTACTCCACCAGAAGCTTAAGAAAGATGCGATTTGGTCATGGATCGAAGACGATGAAGCACTTATTACTAAATTAAAATATTTATGTCAAGACCTTCCAGAATTATATCATCCATCAGATGATGATTAAATTATTATTGAGACTGATGCCTCTAATGAAAATTGGGGAGGTGTTATTAAAGCAAAACCCCCTGTACAAAAGAAAGAATTACTATGCAAATATATGTCTGGAACCTTTTCAGAAAGTGAAATTAATTATCCTACTCATGAAAAAGAAACACTAGCACTAATTAGAATGTTAGAAAAACATCGAATATGTAACACCCATACTAAATTTATCTACAATATTTAACATGTGCGTTAACTTAGTATTAGATACATTAAAATTACGGCATAATTTCAGCCAAATGAATACATACACATCAAAACAAGTTCGTACATTTGATAAAAAAAATCAACTGCCAAATACATATATCCGCTAAGTATTTGAATACATAAATAAAATATCTTTGTCTGGTACGAACGAGCTCTTGAATATAATCCATTCAACTGCATATTCGCCTCCTCTTGAACGAGCAACTTGTTAATCTGAAAAAATAAATAAAAAGGATTGGGATGAGACAAGATGTCTTAGTGAGTTCCACTTATCCTAGGCTGTAGGCAATCTCGGGGGAAACCTATGATCGCTATTTCACTATACTCAACCCATTTTGGGTTTATACGGTTCATTATGCATAACTGAGCAATCGGGGGGAAAACTAGGATCGCTGTCTAAATCCTTTCATAAATCTGATCATATTCATTTCATGATTCATAAATTATTATGTTAGAAGTCAGCTTGTAACACACAATTAATCTGAGTTCATTTTACAGCATGCACTGGGTGGAGTAACCCCATCCACATACCACTGTTGGCCGTTGAAAATTCCCATTTAAGGCTAACACCGGACTCCTCTTGTCGTCGTGCAGGCCATCATTGCGGAAAGTGTCCCGTCTCACTGGCGTGAATCTTCTGTGTCCCACTAGCGTGAACAACAAAAGACACGACTTATACATATTTTTAAAGACGTAGTGATCCCGTCTTTAACGTGTAATTAATTTGTCGGGTCAGTGATCTACCCATTAGTCTTATCATAATGCTATAATATTTTCTATAACATATATCTGATATGTTTTCATAGTAATAGTTACACTATATTCGATTATCTGAATCGAAATGTTGTAGTAAAATCCCCATTTTCCTTAAGGTTGGAATCTACCCACAATGATAATCATAATTGTGTGTTGGAACACTCAGGTAACATGTCGTATTATTCATCTAATTTAAGCCTTGATTCTTACTTAGAATAATTCACAAGATGTTGGAATCTTAATGATTGTATGGAAGTTCTATTTTGTATCGGTATAGGTGGAATTTTGGTTTTATTACCTTTGCTATTTTTTTGCATGGTGTTGTTTTCTTTGTTGTTTTGGCTTTCTTAGCATGTTTGTGTGCCCATACATGCAGGCGTTTGGGGTCTGGGAGCATAATCGATTTTCGTCTTTGTTTCCCTGCTTCCATATTGTACTTCTTGTAAGGGTGGTATGACAAATAAATGTGCTATTTAATAAAAAAGGGTGAAAATCCTTTAAAGTGAGAAAATCAAGAGTTTTTATTGTAACAAACTTATGGTTTGTTATGATATACCTACAATACCTACTTTAATTTATTAAGTAATGATAGTAATAAACTATGGTTTGTTATGATATACCTACAATACCTACTTTAATTTTGATGGTTAATCACTTTAGAGGAACCGGATCTACATTAACTATCTTGTAAATGATTTCATCAAAATAAACTTATTCTGTGGTTAGAGAAAGGTAGAATTTCAGTGGTTTATAAACGTTACTAATTTATTATAGCAATTTTAGTTATTTGAGTCAAACAGACTACTTGTGGCCCATATAGGTTAGCCCCAATAGCTAGGTAGTAAACCATATAGAGTCGAACTAAATAGCTCGGAAAACGTTCAGGATAGAATATTAAGGCTCAAATCCTACTTTTTATTCTGATTGGCATGTTGACCTTTAGGGGTAAGTCTATTTTGACAACTCTAATACTTGCATGAATATAAAGATTCGAACATTCTATTTTCTCACACACAAAAAATAATAGAAAAAGATAATAATTTAATGTTATATATATTTTTAATAATATGAATTGAATTTTTTTTTATCAAAGGAAGTGTTCAAATCTTTGTCTCCACCCACAAATTATACATTATGATTATTATAATATATAAATCTCGTAAATTTATGATCCTAATCAAATCATAACTGAAACTACCAAAATCATTCATGCTCTTTATAAATTACGTCAAACAGCCATAACTCATGGGTCTTACGGTTTTTGATTGAAGCCTCGTTATTTTTGTGTGGTTTTGATGACATATCATCTTATGTGATTTTCAACTTAGTTTTCAGTCATTTTAGTTAAGTTTTGATCTACTTCATAGGAGTTTTTAGGAAAAAATGGCATATGGTTTTCGAGACATTTTGTAATGTTTTGATCCAAGCAATTATTAGGTTTTTGTATGTAATTCAATTTAAAATCATGCAAATCGGCAAAGGGAAGCACCTCATAAGGATTCGGAAAGACAATGAATGTTGATTCAAGAAGCCTCTGAAGACATTACAAAGTGGAAAAATTCTATTACAAAGGCAAAAAGCCCCCCGAGAGTCCTGCCACGCGCCCCGGATATGAGAACCAGTGCTGAAAAAAGCACTAGCGCACGAGGCGCGCCCTCCAAAATGCGGCGTGTAACAGCCCGATATTCGTTAGATTTATTTTAATTGTTTTATGTGTGTTTTAATTATGCTCGTATGTGATTAATTGCCTATGTGTGTATTTTGACGGGTTTGGTGTTAGACGGGTATTTTGGTCATTTTGTGGGCAAGGGTAGATTAGTAATTTTACCACTTAGATTATTTTGTAGTGCTTGGGGTGAATAGTTATTTTATTAAGTTATTAGTGGGTTGTTGTAATTAATTAAGAGCCGGTAAGCAATCGTTATTTTTTTACCGTTAGGTGAGTAGAAACTTTGTGAATTGTTTAGTGAGTGAGTTGAGCCCATTAAGACATTAAGAGTTAAGCCCAATAGTGGTGAGCCTATTTAAACCTTAGTCATTGGGAAAACTAGGTCACCTAGTATCATTTGTTCATTCTCACAAAACATTTTGGGAGAGGTAGAGAGAGAAAGGGCTAGAGAGAGGGTTTTGAAGAGAGAAGAACTTGAAGAGCAAGAAGAGGGTAGAGACTCAAGGGTTTGAAGGTAAAGTGAAGCACTAGCTTAGATTTGTGAAGATTTGAGGTAAGTGGGCTAGTTTTCATTCATAATCCTTTGTATAATCTCTTCTTCTTCTCAAATTCATAAATGCTTAATTGTGAAAAGTAATTATTGTGAATTTAAATGGTGATTTTCGTGTTACTACTTTGATGATAATTTTGGGTATGTGAAATTGAAGCTAAACATGTTGTTGTTGATTTTACATACTTGAATTGTGGTTATATGAAAAATGATGTTGTATTGGTGAGGTGACACCATCGTTGTTGAAATGTCAAGATTTCAAGTTAGTTTGTATGGTTTAAGTGTTAGAGATGCATTGGCGAAAACAGAATCGAAATCGGATTCGAAAACAAAATTTTATGCATGAAAACGTGAAAATGCATTTTTTTTTTGTATTGGTGAGGTGACACGATTGTGTGTCTAGGTGCACGACCGTGCCAGGGTCTCCTGTAAGGGGCAACACGACCGTGTCAGTTTTGCAGAACCCTGAAATCTCGTTTTTCGTGTTTTTGTATACTTTTAAGTATGTCAATGGATTCCAAACACCTAACCTTATTCAATCAATGTATAATTAAGATTCTAAGAGTGTCATAGCTTGATTCTACCTTGGTTTACAATTGGTTTTCATTTATGCTTGGTTAACTTTGGCTTTGAGCCGAAAATTGTCGGATTAGCATTTTAATCTTAATTGGCCGGTGAAACATACATGTATATGCAACTGCACTCATATGTGATCTAAGTGTATACATAGTTGAGGCAGTAGAACTTGTTTGCTTAGTTTTGATTCAATGGTCTCAATTGTTTTAAAGTTGTAAAATGATAGACGGACTTTGTCGAAAATAATCTTTAAGACCAAATACTTGGCAAATCTTTTGTAGATAGTTTGATATGAAGATATGCGAATGATTGTTAGGTGTTGAATATGAGGTTTATCATAATGTGCTGTATTTTCTCCTTTACTTGAATTGTGAGAAATTCTATGATGTTGTTGTGATGTTGGTTGATAGTTGTGATAATGATTATGTTGATGATAATATGGTAATGACTCTTATTTGAATTGTGACTTGTTGATTATGTGATCGTAAATACTTGATAATGCAATTGTTGTTGAGTTGATCAATGTAAATGAAGGTGAACTTTTACATTGTTGTTGTTGAATATATATGGGGTGGTTTCGCATTGTCGAGTCTTTGCTTGTATGTCCATGCATCATAGTCATGTTGAGTCATATATGTGATGTAAAAGTGATGTGTACTTTTACATTGGTGAAATGTAAGACGATGTGTATCTTACATATGATGTTTTTGTTGCATCATTAGGTGACGACCTTTGTTGTTGGTGGCGGTACCACGTGCATCTAGAAGAGTCTAGAACATTGCATGCATTTTAATGATTGATGAATTGTGTCATAATTGAATATGTGACTTGGTGAATTTTTGTATTAGTGAAACTTGTTGAATGTTGTGATTATGTGGATTGGTGCATATGTACATAGGTGGACTTTGTTGATGGTTGCAAATGATTGAACTACGTTCTAATTGCATGCCTTACTTGCTTGTGCTTATTCACTTGGTGAATCTATTTGAATAATTTGAAGTTGAATTATCAATTATGTAATTGATTTGAAATAATTATCTTTTCATAATTGTTTATGTTGGTTATGATTGATGTGAAGATAATCCCCAGTGGTTTTGACCGCCTACCTGTTTGTATGAATAGGTAGACGGAGTGCATGAGTAGTTTTGTTTGTTCGGTGAGTTGCTCGAGGATAGCGGGAACTTCCTCTATTTATCTGTTTCGGTGTCTTAGATTAGGCTCTGATCTAAGATGTCAGTCGTTATCTTTATTTCGGATTGTTATTGATGTTGTTGAGATTTTTACCCTTATGTCGGGATTTGGAGATTTTATGTATTGATGTATTGGAGTTTATGACATGTATACTTGGAGATGTATGCTATATATATCCGCTGCGTAGTTGTTTGAATTTTTATGCATGCTATATTTTGGGAGAGCTTTTTGTAGACATAACGTCTATTTCTTGAATAAATGCTTTATTCGTGTGTTTTATCACTTTAATAGAAATATGGAGTTATACGGCGCGCGTGCGGCTCCGTGTTGTTGTTTTTATTTGCGGGTATGAGAGACAAATCCTAGTTTTCCGACCCAAACCACTTGAAAATCAAATTATAAATACAACTCCTCACATTCATAATGCTTTATTCAGAATGAAGCGGTTCTAGAGGAAGGCAAGCGCTAGGAGTTTCAAGGAAGAAGTCTCTCTCCTCATCCTTAGCTATATGGTATGTTTTATTCTTTTGTAATTTTGTCTTTATTTACCAGAGTGACTAAACCCTAAATGGGTAGAAATATGAGATGAACCGTTGTTTTATTGTTGGGTTTTTTAATTCAATTTTTTTTCCAGTTATGGTCTAATGTCTATTTAATTTCCTTATCTTATGCAAAAGTATTAATGTTTTGAGTAAAACTAAGGAATGTGACATACCTAGGTTTTATGACTGAACATTGAAACAGAGCAAACTCTCTTCCAAACGTTGCATATTAATTTTATTTTTTTTCCCTTCGTAAGATATCGAGTTAGAGCTGCTCATTTGTAGAACTACTGAGATAATAGAGAATATGTTATGAAGTTCTAAGATTCCAAGACAAAATTGGAGCATTTATATATGACAATTTAGGAATCCTTATTCTTTTATGTTTCAATTACCTCTGAGAGAGTAAGACCCCATTCTAATATTCGATTTGTGTACTTACTGATCTCTGTAAGATAGTATACAATAAAATCTCAGTATAACTATTTTATATACTATGAAAATATTTTCTCTACGAAAAAGAGGTATAGTATTATTTTCTTACCTTTTACGATATTGAAAAATTGGTATTACTAGTTAATAGTTTTCCTCTTCCCTCATGCTCATTAATTTAAACTTTTGTAAACAATTTTTATCCTCTATATATACATACATATATTTTCTAGTTCATTTATTTTCAGATTTAATCTTTGCAGGACCCGCTAGTTACTAAAGCACCATGTTTGGTTCCACTATTTGTTTTAGATGTTTGGTTCCTCTATATGCATAGTTGTTGTTGTCACACTCTATCAAAGTTGTTTTTTTCTTCTTGAACAGCCAAATATTATTCAAGCTCCCAAACCTCTCTCAAGAAGAGATAGCTGACGCGAAAGAAAACAGAAGAAAATGTAATTTAGATCATACACCAGGAACCAAACATTTCAATTATTCATACACCTGGAGACAAACATTTCAATTATTCAGATCAATCTTATTCAACCTGTTCTTCTTTTAGTATTGAAATGTAATTTAAATCTCTTTGAAAAGCTAAACAAACTAAGGATAAGGAACTACGCAAACAAACATACCAATATGTTGTTTTTGAGGAGGGGTCTTCACCATGCATGAATGAGAACATTAATGACAGTTTAGACCAACAATGGAGAGTAAAGTCATTCACATAGCCTAAATTTTTGCATACAAAGATCAAAAGGACGTGTTTCACTAAAGACATAGAAGGAGAGTGACATTTCAAAATGGTCTCTGTAATTGGATGACTTGTAAAGACCATTAGATATATAACCAAAGTCACTAAAGTTAATTCTGTTGGTTAACCTGAAGTTACAGAAGGACCAACTTGTTTAATGTTGCCAAAAATTAGAGACTATTTGCCTTAAAACCCATTTCAAGTGTCAAAAGATGGGGACAAAGTTGAGTTTTAGAAGAACAACCATGCAAACAACGTTTATGTCATAATTTTTCCTGCCACAAAGTTTAAAATATCGGTTTAAGAAGAACCGCCATGCGAACTGTCAAAATACGCGTTGAATAAAATGACTGCTAATTACTATTATTATTATTTTTCATCAAAATGGCACTTTAAACCGCCATAATATACACTTTTTCAGCTAAAAACGTTATTTGGAAGTAGATGAATGATTGTATTTTTAGTAATTCGATCAAGGAGGTTGACGACTTGATGAAAAAGATGAAAGTACTCTCCAGACAACAGAGTCATATTAGGCTTAAAATTGCCTTGTGTTTTTTACCACGAGTGGATTTTGAATCCAAGGGATTGTGGTTTTGCTGTTGTTGGTGCGTGTTTTGACAGCATTGTTACTGTGTTGCCTCTGCTGCTTTTTTCCATGGTGTTTTAGTTTTCTGTTTTCAATTTTCACTATATTGTTTATGATGTGTTGTGTACACAAGAACCACGACTGTGTTTTTCTTCTTATTCTTGGTGTTTTGTTATTTCATGTTCCGTAGTGATTCGTCTTGTGCTACTACCACTTCGTTTTAATATTAATTTGTTGTCCAAAAAAAAATCTTATAATTATGAAAAAGTATAACCACGTTTGTGTTTGATCATAGTAATAACAATCTATTCTTTAAAAAATTATTTTATTTGGATAAAACTTATATAACAAGTCTTAATATATTTATATTTAAGGTGTTTTTATATTTTTTTAGTCCAAATTAAAAAAAACTGTTACAAATAGATACAATCTCTTTAAATTGATTTTTTTTAAAGTTATAACAAAAAGCCTCATATGAGCCTTTTTTAGGGATTAATTTTTTTTTGACATTCAACAATTTAGAGATTTTATAAAAATCAGAATCTATTTGTGTTTCTTTATCGTAATAATCATTTTTTCTAAAATAATTTAGTTTATTCGAATACAACTAGACTAAAAGAATATTCTTGTAAAATCACCTGAATCTTTTAGGAGAGGATTTAGGAGAGCTAATTGGGTTACAGATTGGTTCCATTAGCAGAATATTTAAGGGAGTTCACTGGGTTCCAAATTGGTTCTTTAGGGCTTTTTGTGTCGCATCTGCTGTATGCTGACGATACTCTTTTCATTGGGAAAGCTTTGATGACTAATTTGTGGTGTATGAAAAGCATACAACAATGTGTTAGTCTGGCTTCAAACCTCATAGTTAATTTTGCTGAGAGCAATGCAATCGGTATGAATGTTCTCTAAGACTTTTTGAACTTAGATGGAGGTTCCCTCATAGGACAAGTTCTATCCCTTTTACTTATCAGGGGCTTCCTATTGGAGCTAACCCACAGAGAGAGAATACAAGGGAGCCCTTTACGTAGTAGATATCCAATAGATTAGGGTCGTGGCGCAACAAGATTGTGGAATATGGTGTTGATCAACTCATATAAGGTTTGGATAGATAGTGGTGTTGATCAATTCCATTTTGAACTCGACCCCCATTTTCCACTTTTCTTTTATGAAGCTACTCACTAAAGTTAATTTGGAATTTAATACCCATTTGAGTATGTTGCACACATTTTTCAGCGTTGTTAATCGTATGTTGCGAAAAATTGGGCTAATTTGTTTAAACAATGGAATTTAAAAACTCCAACTTATCATACATTCATTCAACACGCGATTTTAATTCTATTTTTCACTTCCTATAACATCAGCTCACTATAGCATCGCTTTCTTTTTCTTTGTTTATTTATTGGCTTAATTAATGATTTGGTCCCTTAAGTTATTTGTTGGTTACATTTTGGTCCCATAAGTTATTAACGTTACAATTTGGTCCCTTAACTTAGTATCTGTTAGCCAAATAAATCCTCACCGTTAGTCTTTTGCCAAAACGTTAAATAGGTACATGTGAACGGCGATGTGACTACTTGCAATGTATATCCACCTTAGACATTGGCTTAACGGTTTTGAAGGTGGGGATTTATTTGGTTGACGGAAGATGACTTAAAGGGACCAAATTGTAACGTTAATAACTTATGTGACTAAAATGTAACCAGCAAATAACTTAAGAGACCAAATCATTGATTAAGCCTTATTTATTTTAGTTTAATGGTGTGTCACCTACATGAGGTGTAAACAAAACATTTACTATGTTAGAATCCAACTACCACTGTAGACATTTTTCTGTAGATGCTGTGGACATTTTTTTGTAAATCAAATGGGAATTTTTCCGCTCCTGCGAAGGTATTTTCAATTGAAAAAAAGAGATTGTCAGATTTTACACCATTTAATAAGTAGACATTATATTTACTAGCCAATTAGAAAAGCAAATCAAATCAGCTATATAATTTGAATTGATATAATGAAATAAACTGAATTAGAAGCCATGTAAAAGATAATTTGAAACATGATCAATATCAAAAAATAACGAAATCATGAACGTCCTCACTATAATTCCATGATTTCACCATAAACATAAAATCTAGATTAATTTTTTAGTTCCTTTTTTATGGAGCCATCGTTTTGAACTTCTGACTTAACATCCCACAAAGTGGACTTTCTTTTCCCTCAGGTGGACGACTTTCTTCATCCTTTTGATCATTCTAAACATTTGAAAATATAAAGAAACATAAGATTGACACACCAAGTTGTTTCTGAAAGCTTAGCATAAAACCAATATGAACAGTAGAAACCAACCAACTTTCAGGAAGGTAACAAGTTGGAAAGATAGCTTTATAAAGGAAATTTAAAAAAGATATAGGAATACTAATATTCATAAGCTTGTCATAGATATAAAATAGAATTGCTGCTGAAATATTTTCACTTTTTTATTCTACGAGAGTATAATTTATAATTTTGATAAATAATTACAAATACTATTTGAAAGAACAATAAGAAATCATACAAAAAGGAAAAATGAAAAGAAAACAACAGCAGGCCAAGGTGGATAAAAATTCAACAAAGTTATTTAGTTTCTTAAAATCAGAATATAGAAAAGTTTAACTAAGAGTAGAACATCAAAGATAAACAATTAACACAATCATATCCCACAAACATTGTCAAAGCAGAAAAATATCATACCAAGAAGTGTTTCCATCCAATGCAATTAATTAATAATCGACAAAGAAAACCCAGAATCCAAAAATATCATGTTTATCCCAAAACAAGATGAAGTAAGTTTGCATTAATTTTTGGATTATTTCATATGTTTTCAAAAAGGAAAATGCTGAAATACACGACAACTTTTGTCCTGTAATTTGCACGAACAAGTTTTTAACTACCATTTACTATTTTTTTTTAAAATTTGGATTCAGCAGAAAATGACAAATATTGCCTGTGCTGTATATTTCCTATGAAAAATCATACAAACATCCCATTCGGTTGTCTATATATGTGTCCTACCTCACAATTGCTTTGGTAACATTATTTTTTAATATATACTGCTGCTTTTATATATAATTAAATATTGGAAGTGGTTATGTATGTTGTTATTACTACAGTATACAAAAGCATCAATAACCAAAAAGAAATTCATTATTTAAGCAATTTGGATGCAATTCAACATGTCGTGCGGCTTTTCGTGTGTCGAGTTTGTCGTGCTGTATAGCAGCACTCTTTCAAAAATATCCATACTTATTTGTGAATAAAGAAGACCTAATCTTTGGAAAATTTAATGTGACTATATCAATATATCTAGTGTTATAGATTAGGTATTTTCAATTGAAACTAGGTGATCATATTCTTCAGCATTTAATTAGTCTACTCGACATTTACTAGCCAGTGTAAATAAAAAGAAAGACATTTACTTGCCAATCAGAAAAGCAAAACAAAGTCAACTGCAAAATGTGAACTCGTAAATGAATTAAACTGAAACTCCAACCATGTAAATGATAATTATATAGTTGATCAATATCAATAAAGATCAACACCTTGAATGTTAGTACTAGATTTCGATGATTTAACCCTAAACATAAACAGAAAATCTAAAGAAGATTTTTTAGTACCGTTTTTATGGAACCTACAAACAAGATCGACGGCGGCATTCAAAATCCAAGATTAGGTTTAGATATTTTTTAGCCATAAGAAAGCAATGGTGGCTGAACAGCTTCTTGAACGGTTCAAATGTCCGATTTCACTTGAAATCATGTCCGATCTTGTTATCCTCTCCTCTGGTCAGACCTTTGACCTTTATCCCGGTTTTTCTTAGCGTACTCCAGAGTGTATGATGATGGGATATGATGGGATCTATAATTAAAAACCGGTAAATATGATATTTAAAAATGAGAATAGCATCCAAATATGGCTCACAATAAATGTATAAGACGAAATGAAGAAATAATATTGATTCCTAAAATATTGTAAAGAACAAAAAATATTTTTGATTCATAGAAAATACTAATGTTGTCTAAGTCTACAAAAAAAAATGTGAGTCGTATACTATATACTAGAATCTCAACCCAAACTCACAACAGCTGTATCAAAGCAACATTATTACAAGGGCTATTTCTCATCATTTCTACTCAACGAATTCACTATTTTCATTTTTACTTGACATATTTAATTTTGCTTTTCAGTCTCATTTTCAACAATGTTCCAATGTTGCAGTTCATTTTCAACAAAAGTAAGATGCAATCATTCATCACACATATCACCATGCACAAAAATCCAATAATCATACATCTCTACACTTGCAAGAGTAAGATGCAATATTACAACAAAATCAATGTAAGAAAGGGGATTTAGAAATTTGACCAGGTCATTCCTCAGTTGAATTCTTTCTCCACTAAATGCCACTAGCTTGAATCTTGCTTATTCTAAAATCACCTGAGAGGATGTGTACTATTTATATATATGATGTAATCTTGGAGAAATCTTTTTCTTCAAGAATTTCATAAATAGACTTCATATCAATTCCTTCAAGATTTGTAAGATCATTTTGTTTACAAATTCCTACTGCATCGATAAGAGCTTCAACTCCTACTACATTCTTCAAAGCAAAGACGTTGTTTTCTAACGACAATTTTCCTCCCCAAAAATTCTGACACACCTACAGATTCCAATGTGATTGAATTTAATTTTAGCAAATAACACAAGTGTAAGTGAACATTCATTACAACAATAAATCTAAGGCGAAAGGTATCGATGAGCTAGTCGAAGAAATAAAGCTTTTGTCATGGCATTGGTTGTTGAGTAAGTTGAAAATCGCGACATGTCTTTTCTATGAGTGGTGTTGGAATCCGAAAGAGTGCCTAAGGAGGTAGTAGGTAGTGTGTGGTGGTTGTGTGCGGGGGCTGCTTCAGAGGATGCATGTTTTTAGTCTTGCTGTCTTTGGTTTTCGGTTCTGTGACCTATAGGACAGCTTCTAGTGCTGGTTTTTTATAGTTGGTTTTGGGTGCTGTTGTAATTGTTTTTTACTGGTGTATTGGTGCTGTTCTGTTTTCATGGTCAGCTGCCGTTGGCCTCTTGTATTCTGCCTATAGCCTTTTGGTAATGCTTGTGCCGGGGCAGTTTAATTAATATATGCTGTTTTAAAAATAAAAAAAAAAATCTAAGCCAAACTACTAGAAAAGAAGATTTTGATCACACTATTGATGTGTGATAACACTTATTTACATGAAAAATATTTTGTCACACTATTGCACCTTGGGAGAGGACTCAACTCCATTAATGAGTGATGTGTTAGTACTGTTTATGATGTTATGTAATGATGAAATGAAATAGGATAAACTCAAGAATAATTCAATGCAGTAAATACCTCAAATATTTTATTGCACCATTCCTCTGACTCATCGTTGAGTAAACGACCTAAAAAGTGTTGATGATGTGTTGGTTCTGACAAAAGTTTTCCCTTTCCTTTATAATCTTTTACTGCTTTCTTATATGCATGCCACCTTTTATGATCCTCAGACTTGTAGAATATTGTAAAGTAGAAAAATTGCACAACAGCTATATGGTCTTACGACCAATAAATCTTTTTAGTTGAGCCAAGCTTTTTCCAAATATATACAAGCCAAGCATTAAACTTTCTACTTCTAGTTTGGTCCAAGTATCATTTGAACATTTGTAGAAGGTACGTGGTGTCTCAGTAGTATCATGTGGACTCTCTGGAGAATAATTGCAGTCAAATTTCAATATGGAAGATGGAATTTCTGCTTGGTATTTGTCTCCAATCGGAGATAATTTTTCGTCCCTTTGATCTTTATGGATAAAACTCTGAGTTGCTTACTACTTTATAGGGAAGCTAGCAAGAGTCCCTGCATCACACATATCACAGATGAGAGGGTGCTAATTACATTTACTTTTTAATACACTATACAGCTTGTAAAACTCATACTTCAGTATTGGACAAAATATACGTCTTGAATTGATTAGGCCTGAATTTAATGTGTATCTAGGTTCCTCTTACGTTGTCGTAATAAAAAAAAGGCATTGCACTCTCAATGATAGATAGAATTATGAGATGAGTGTCAATACCTAATAAATATGAAAATTTGGAATGTCATTTAACCCTAAACATAAATACAATATCTGAAGAAGATTTTTTAGTACCGATTTTAAGAAGCCATCCTTTTGACCTGTTGACTCACATTCACTTTTTTAATCAAAGAAATCACACTCGATGTAGATAGAAAAATAGAACAATTTCATGACTAAACCACCAATGAAAGCGGTTTGTAGATGACTACGAGAAATCAAAATCGTTGTTAAGGAATAGCATCCGTTCTCAACAATGAAACTGCAACAATTTAAGCAGAAATTAGAAGAAAATAGATTACAAATAAAAATGAATACTTGCAAAACAAAATTGAGGAAGGTGGAATTAGATGTGATTTAAGGCATACCTTTGTGTAGTTAAACATACCAAGGGCACGCTCTTGACAACTTTTTGTCTACATTTGGTGCAATGGAAGTAACAACAAAACCTGGAACTATGGAAGGAACAACAAAACGTGAAAGTGATAATTTGTGAGAGGGTTAGGGATAGCAGCAGCAGATAATAGTCTGAGAGTGTGTAGCAGCACGGCAAGTGAAAAGGGTTACTTTGAAAACCCTAATTATCTATTATATAAAAGTGTCATTTTTGAGTCTAGAGTGTCAAAATGAGCTACCTATTTGCTATGGATTCGGGTTTTGTTGGGTTGGGAAGAAAGCCTTACTAAAATACAGAAAATTATACTTTCACCTCTACAAAGAAAAAACCATAAAAAATTCTACTTTAACCCTCTTGTCGTTTGAATTCACCCCACAAATTTTTTTTTGTTGCTGAAATTGAATAAATAACAGTCAAATTTATAAATTGGAAAACAGAGAACAAGTATTCCAAAAAAACTCCACCCTCCGTTTGTTTCCAAGTCACTTTTATTCGGGATTCAATAAAAAGCCTATAAAAAATTCGAATTGGAACTTTAAGGCCAAAATCCAATGTTTATTTGGGTTGGCGGCTCAACAAATATGTCCAATTCCATTTTGAGAGCTCAACTAGACATAATCATTTGAACACTCTTTATGGTCACACTCAATAAAAAAGGGTAATAATTAAATGATATATTTTTTCAATAATTATATGATTTTTTTTTATCAAATATAGTGTTCATTTTTTTGTTGAACTCAAGAATTCACTATTGTCTATTATCTCTTATCTCTTATTTTTCTCTTATTTTAAATGTTGGTTTGGTACTTAGGTCAAGTTACATCCAAACCTAACCCTAATTCCATTTTCACTAAGAATTACTACATTAATTATGTACTAACTAAAGAAGAACCATTTTGTATGTCCATAATATTTGTCAAAAAAAAAAAATAATATACAAAATTAAAGGATAGTTCACATATAAGTTGTATCATAAACATGGATTCACACTAATCATATTAAAAATAACATTCATAGTTATGAAAATTACAAAATACTTCTTTGTAGACCACATTTGACGTCACATTAGTATCTACACCGTCTTCATAATTTTTTTAAGATAAATGACTTCACTATTTTTCTAAGACCCTTTTGTCAAATATAAATGACGATACAACTTTGTAAAAATCAACTAAAAACATTGAATTGTGGACGGAAATTTTGTGAACAACTTTTTTTTTTTAAGAAATTTTGTAAACACTTTAAATAAAAGAAGAAATAATCCAGGAAATTTTTTCAAATACTTTGCCAAAAATTGACATAAGTTTTACGGCAACACAAACTACCAGTTTGGATTAGCTTATGCTAATAAATAAGTGTTTATGTTAATTCTTTCAAAAAAATTATACATTCATAATTTTTTTTCCATAAATTACATTGACAAGCTTATGAATAATTAATAAAAGCTTATTAATTTGCATAAGATGTCTTGCATAAGCTCAAAATAAGCTTATGAAATAAACTTAAATTTAATTAGAAAAGCAAAACAAAATCAGCGGTATAATTTAAACACATAAAACGAAATAAACCGAATCAGAAGCCAAGTAAAAGATAATTTGAAACATGATCTATATCAATAAATATCGAAATCGTGAACGTCATCACTATAATTCGATATATGATTTCACCCTAAACATAAAATCTAAATTAAATTTAAGTTCCATTTTCATGGAGCCATCCTTTTGAACTTCTTCATCCTTATGATCATTCTAAACATCTGAAAATAGAACGAAACATAAGATTGACATACAAAGCTGTTGCTGATAGCTTAGCACAAAACCATATATGAACAATAGAAACTCAGAAAGGTAACGTGTTGAAAACATATATTTACAAATCAACTACAAGAGTTGAAAAACAAAAAAATCAGTATCTAATACGATAGATAAATACAACAGTCAAGTGACAAGCTTTCAAAGAAAAAATATACATGAATACTAATATTCATATGTTTGTCAGAGATATAAAATAGAATTGCTGCTGCCAATATTTTTACTTGTTGATTCTACAAGAGTATGATTTTTTATTTTGATAAATAATTACAAATGAATAGAAAACAATTAGCACAACCATATACCACAAACAAGGTCAAAGCAAAAAAACATCAATCCAAGAAGTGCTTCCATTCAATGCAGTTAGTTAATTATACACAAAGAAAACACATTGAATCCAAAAATATTATGTTTATCCCAAAACAAGATAAAGTAAGTTTGCATTAATTTTTGGATCATTGGATATAGTTTCAAAAATATTGTTACTCATTTGTGAATAAGGAGGACACAAGATCTGGAAAATATAATGTGACTGTATCAATATCTAGTGTTATAGATTACACATTTTCAATTGAAATAGAGAGCCACGCTATTCAATTAGCTATATTCAATTGAAACTAGGTGATCATAGTTTTCAGCATAGAAAAAAAAGACGTTTACTTGCCAATCAGAAAAGCAAAACAAAGTCAGCAGCAAAATGTGAACTCGTAAATGAATTAAACTAAAACAACATCCATGTAAATGATAATTTTATAGTTGATCAATATCAATAAAGATCAACACTTTGAATGTTAATACTAGATTTCAATGATTTAACCTTAAACATAAACAGAAAATCTAAAGAAGACTTTTTAACACCATTTTAATGGAACAAACAAATGAGGTCGTTGGCGGCATTCAAACTCGAAGATTAGGTTTAGATTTTTTTTAGCCAAAAAGACAGCAATGGCCGCTGAACAGCTTCTTGAATACGTCAAATGTCCGATTTCACTTGAAATCATGTCCGATCCCATTATCCTCTCCTCTGGTCAGACCTTTGACCGTTTTTTCTTACATACTCCATGTAGTGTACGATGATGGGATATGTATCTGGACAATAATAAGACTGCAACAAAAAATACAACACAGTCAAGTGATAGACAATCAAAGAAAATGATACATTGGTGGAGAGTATTCAAAAAATTATTTCCTTACATGAATACTAATTAATTTTCTCTTTATGTCAGAGATATAAGTAGATTTGTTGCTACAAATATTTTCACTACGATACTGCTGCAAGAGGATAATTTATTTTTATAAGAATTAAAACCACTATTTGAAAAAGGATAAGAAATGATACAAAAAGAAAAAATTAAAAGAAAACACTAGCAAACAGTAGTGGACGAAAATTCAACATTATTATTTGGTTCTAAACATTAGAATATATGCAGACTCATGGAAAAGCTTTAAAATAGGGGGAAATTCACACAAACTTTTATCATAGCATAGCTCAGATTCACAATAATAACCTTAAACTACCAAAACCAAACCAAGCCCTTAAGAAACCTTGAATGCAACAACACACCAAAGTACATCAGAAACTTCTTAAGCAAAAAAAAAAAAAAAACCACCCATTTTCAATTCCATTGGTAGCTTTCTTTCTTGTTTGAGCTTAAAGTCTCATCAACTAGAAACATTCCTTTATCTAAGGAAAACAATTATATTCCCTCAACATAATAAAAGTGGCATGATTTTCCTATTCACTTCCAACCACTTACATAACTGTTATGTGTTTTTGTTTTTCAAATAGGTGCTTGTCGAGTTAGATCGGTCTATGATATAGAGAAATCATAACATAATCGTATTTTAACTGCGAAGTAGGTGTATGGATGACCTTTTGAGATTCTACGTGTCCTATTGATGTATTACGTTATAGTATTACAAAGAAAGGAAAAGCCAAGATTTACCATCTTTTGGGTTGTTTCTCCCCATCAGTCTTTTCCCTGCAGCTTCTACAAAAGCTTTTGCTGCATCTGAATCTTCTTCTGCAACCTCAGCCTCCTCTGTTGCCTCTTCAGCTTCCTCTAGATGGGCTTCCACTTCAGCAAATGAGCAGAATATGTGGCTGCCTCTTGTGCAGACAGGGACTTTATCATTGCTAATTCTAAGTCTAACTTAGACTGTGTAGGGTTATAGCTCAAATCCCTGTCAAACTTCATAGAGGCATTCTGCATCCCTTCCAACATGGGTGATGATCCATGTTGGAAGGGATATGCTGGGATTAGCGTAATCCTGTACTGTTTCACCTGAAATATAAAACTCAACCCATGAGTATGATCTCTATTTGAAACCAGTAAATGTATAACATTGAAGAAAAAATATTCCATCCTAAAATATTATAAAGAACAAAAACTATTTTTAATTTTGCCTAAGTCTACACTAAAAAATGTAGAGTTGTATACTATATACTAGAATCTCAGCCCAAACTCCCAAGCAGCAGCTGTATCAAAGCAACAGAATACAGATAATAGAGTAAAACAAGTAACATGCTAATTTCAAATTGATATATGCACAATATTACAAGGATTATTTATCATTGCAACTCAACAAGTCACTATTTTCATTTTATCTCGACATTTTAGTTTTACTTTTCAGTCTCTCTCCAAATCCTTGCCCTGAGATTTTTTATATTCAGCTATATTACCTAATAAATATGAGAAATTTGAATGTCATTTAACCCTAAACATAAATATAATATGTAAAGAAGATTTTGAAGTACCGTTTGTAAGAAGCCCTTATTTTGAGAATTCACTTATTTAATCAAAGAAATCACACTCGATGTTGAGATAGAAAATCGAAATCATTATCAAGGAATAGTGTCCGATCTCTACAATGAACCTGCAACAATTTTAGCAAAAATTAGAAGAAAATAGATTACAAATAAAAATGAATACTTGCAAAAAAAAATTGAGGAAAGTGGAATTAGATCTGATCTAAGGCATACCTTTGTGTAGTTAATAATACCAAAGGCTCGCTCATGACAGCTTTTTGCCTACATTTGGTGGAATGGAAGGAACAACAAATCGTGAAACTGTTAATTTGTGAGAGGGTTAAGGATAGCCGCAGCAGATAATAGTCTGAGAGTGAGTAGCAGCTGCAAGTGAGAAGGGCTACTTTGAAAACCCTAATCATCTATTATATACGAGAGTCATTCTTGCACAGTCTAGAGAGCCAAAATGGGTTACCTGTTTGTTATGGATTCGGGTTTTGTTGGGTTGGGCCAGAAAGCTTTACTTATTTAAATACGAAACATTATACTTTCACCTCTACAAAGGACAACCCATAAAAAATCCACTTTTCCCCTCTTGTCATCTGACTTCACCCCACAAAATATTTTCTCTACCAATTTTTTAATCATGAATTGAATAAATGACAGTCAAGTTTATAAATTGGAAAATAGAGAACAAGTATTCTAAAAAAACCTCCACCCTCCGTCTGTTTCCAAGTCACTTTATGTCTCTAAAACACTTTATTGACATAAATTCACAACTTTGTTAATTAATTATAACATGTTCTTCCCTGTTAGTGAAATGGTGAATGGTGATAATAATTTATTGAAACCAAACAAGAATTGAATTGAAATATTAAAAAATTGAGAAAAAAGAGTGTCATTGTAAAAGAGAAATTTAGTTTGTTAATCATGTGGTTGTAATGCAAAAACATGCATATGTACAAAGTTTATGGATTAATAAGAAATATTAAAAGATTTGGTGGTGAAATGAGAGAAGAGGATTGGAGAACTAGAAAATTGAAATGAGGAAGCAGATGGAAGAGAGATGGAGAAGGATATCATTTAATACAAGAGAATAGGATAAAATTCAACTAAAGATTGATGATATAATTTGTATAATTTAACTAAAGATTTATGATATAATTTGTCGTGGTGAAGTCAAATGAGAATAGGATAAAATAGGAGTGGTATATCATTTAGCGCGGTAAAGGTATAATTACAAGGGTACATGGTAAAACATTCATAAATACGAAATCAAAAATTAATACAAGAGCTTGGTCATATAAAGGTAGCAGGCTAAACAGGGTGACTCTTATTTATTTGTATAAAATTATATAAAAGTTCCTCAAAATTTCTCATAACCGATATTTTTTATTTATCCGAAAAATATACCTTCTCAACAATAAAATATATACATAAGTGGTAGTTGAAAAGTTGATGTGTGATTAAAAATTTAGTCCATGTATATCAAATTCTCAACTACACTTTTTGCTTATATTTCATTGTGGATGGAGTAATTAAAAAAACAAAAGAGGAAATTAAAAATCTTAATGTTTTGGAGTGACACAACCTCATTCAAGTTTATCACCTTCCGTTTTAAAGCTATGATCTTTCCTAGATTTATAATTCATCTAAAATTGACCTATTTTCTTCGTTTTGGTATACATGCATTGAATTTTCTTGTAATTAGGCCAAACGAGGCAAAATTTACCTATTTTCTTATATATTTGTGTAGTTACATAAAGGCAAAATTTTAGTGCTACAAATTTATTATAGCATTTGTAGTTATATGGGCCAAACGAGGTACTCGTGACCCGTACTAGCTCTACTTAGGGACTCAATAAAAAGCCTATAAAAAGTTCTAATTGGAAGTTTAAAGCCAAAACCCAATGTTTTCTTCGGGTTGGCGGCTCGACAAATATGTCCTAGTCCTATAAATATAATATATTTGCCATTAAAAAATATAACATAAAGCACTATAGGTGATATTTGTCCTTCAAAAAATTTGACAATGGGAATTTTTTTGTCCGGCCATACTAATCCGTACTTCGAATTGAAACTAAGAGGCGATCATACTTTTCAGCTTTTATATTGCAAAGCAAAATAAAATCAACAGCATAATCTGAATTCATAAAATGATATAAATTGAACCAAAAACTACTTAAAAGATTTTTTTTTAAAGATGTTAAATCAGACCACAAAAATTGACAGAATCAAAATGAGACCTTGAGATGAGCATACTCTAGATCTAATGTCAACACCATCAAACTAATCCAAGTCGGTAGAAAACCATATAAAAGATAATTTGAGACATGATCAAAATCAATAAATATCAAATCTAGATTATTATTACTTGAATTCAATAATTTCATACTAAACATGAAATCTAAATTAAACTTGAACTTCTTGATTAACATCCCATTTATCAAAATCTAGAATGCCATTCCTAGAATTCAATATTTTCACACTACACATAAACATAAAATCTAAAATAAAATTTTGACCAACCATTTTGAACTTCTGAATTAAGATCTCATCGCATGGACTTTTTTCTTCTCCCTTTGTAAACTTTCTTCTCCCTCGGAATATGAAATTCAACCCACCCGTAAATAGCGGTCAAGCCCGTTTTTCTTAGAATACTCCAAATAGCGTATGAGTCTGGGCCAATAATAAGTCTGCAAAAGAAAAATCAAAAACTGTTAAGTGATAGACATTCATAGAAAAAAAATACATTGGTAGAGAACAATTCAAAAATTTATTTCCTTTCGTTCTTCTACAAGAATACTAATATTAATATGATCTCTATGTGAGAGATATAAAGTAGAATTGTTGCTGCGAATGTTTACGCTATGATAATTCTGCAATAGGATAATTTTTTATTTTGATAAATAATTAAAATGCTATTAAAAAGATAAAATGCACGATAAAATGGGAATGAAGTTTGAAACTTAGATGGGCTTGAACCATGCAGCTGTTCCATTATCACTGCACCAGATGTTGGGCATATATGACTTCAATCTTATGTTTCTCCATTACATAAAAAATTGTGGTCAACAGGCCTGGTTTCTTGGTTGAAGGTAACATAAAATACTGTTTAAAATTGAATTTATCTTTTAAATCAAAAAATTAACAATAGTGTTTCAAAATTAATTATTAACTATTACTCACAGAGGTAAAACAAAGCTTCACGAAAAGATGATTTTGGTTTTTTCAAGTGACACCAAAATACAATTTTTAATATCAGTCTAAAAAGATAATATCCAATCCAACACAAGACAAACAAATGATATTTTTTTTAGCAAAAAAAAAAAACATGCATGTACTAGTTAACCCTTAAAAAAAATGCATGTACTAGTTAAATAACTACATTTCTGATGTAAATTGTACTGCCAGATTCCTGAGAGGTCACTTGGTTGAAAGATAAATACTTTAACCTTGAGAAACTCAGTTCGAGACTTGGCAGTGTGATAAAACTTGATTAAAAATGTGAATAAATGAGGTATTTCAAAATACCTCTCTTTTTATCACTTTTATTCAATATTTTTGGATATTCATTTCGAAACAACAGCATTGGTGAATCAAAATTGTTTTTTGATCAAAAAGCAACCGGCAATGGAGGTGTTGAAAGTGCCAAATTGTATTTGTACTTCTCCTTTTTTTATTTATATATAAATATAATATATTTGCCATTAAAAAATATAACATAAAGCACTATAGGTGATATTTGTCCTTCAAAAAATTTGAAAATGGGAATTTTTTTGTCCGGCCATACTAATCCGTACTTCGAATTGAAACTAAGGGGCGATCATACTTTTCAGCTTTTATATTGCATAGCAAAATAAAATCAACAGCATAATCTGAATTCATAAAATGAAATAAATTGAACCAAAAACTACTTAAAAGATTTTTTTTTTAAAGATGTTAAATCAGCCCACAAAAATTGACAGAATCAAAATGAGACCTTGAGATGAGCATACTCTAGATCTAATGTCAACACCATCAAACTAATCCAAGTCGGTAGAAAACCATATAAAAGATAATTTGAGACATGATCAAAA
>Ga0315915_1001970_pt1 | contig 25466 bp, 16 predicted proteins | sample MpolbnodulesMG_FD_207738 | JGI IMG/M metagenome (GOLD analysis project Ga0315915, IMG submission 207738) | Medicago polymorpha root nodule microbial communities from Los Angeles, California, United States - branched nodules | ecosystem: Host-associated > Plants > Roots > Nodule | place: USA...
ACTTTGAATATGGATCCTGCACACTTGAACAAATTGTTTAGCATATCCAATTGATTATTTTTATTACCTTGTTATTGTCAAAACTCAATAGGTGACTTGTGAAACACCCTTGTTCCAACACGTCACACTTAGGCTGAAGGAGGAATCCATGAATGAGTAATGATATGGAAAGTATAAGGGTGAAAGTAGGTTTATCGTTTGAGAGATTGGTTTTATTTCTTGGGTATAAAACACTTTTATAGGCAAAAACTTTGAAGATTTAAGTAGGTTTATAACCCTAATAAGATCTCGTCCAAAACAAAACCAAATAAGATCTCAACCGAGATTATAATCTTTTAAGATTTTCCAAAATCTAAAGAAAAATTAGTTTTGAAATATATTTTTGGACCCTTTATGCTCTAGATGTTGAGATTATTAACCATATTTTTAGAGATTTTCCAAGTGTGGTTTGGATCCAGCTTGGGGTGCGTTTTTTTTAAGGATAACTTGGATGATTTTGTGGATTGGTTATGCAGGGTAATTAAGGACATGCAAGAAGAGACTATTATTCAAATTGCATCCCTTAGATCTATGGGATTTGGCATGCTCGAAATCGAATTGTTTTTAAGAATAAATTCATACCTGAATCGAGAATCATTAGTGTAGCTGCTCAAAGTATTATGGAATTCCAGATTGCTTCTTCTTGGTTGGAGAATCGCCAAGTCACGTGCCCGAAGGTCCTACTCATCGGGTGGGTGAAAGGGGTTGGTCTTGGCCAGATCTGGATTGGATTAAGGTTAATTGTGATGCTAATCTCCAAGAGGTGGGTTTTAGGGCTTGGGGGCTTTTGCTAGAGATGTTGATGGAGAACTTGTCGCAATTGATATGTGGAAGATGGAATGGTTTAATAATCCAATGGTGGTTGAGGTTATGGCGATCTACAAAGCTATGGAAGTGGATGCATGCTATTGTTTCAGGAGGGCGATTATTGAAAGTGATTGCAATGTTTTGATCGAGTATCGTAAAGATGCTAGTTTTTCACTTAGGAACTATTCGGGAGATCTGATTGTTGGGATTAGGTCACTTTGTGGTAGATTCAGGGACTATCGTTTCGATTACATTAGGAGCGAGGGTAATGTGAAGGCCCATAAGGTGGCCAACTGGCACTTTTGGGACCAAACTGGATTTCGTTAGAAAAGTGTCCAGATTTTAAGTTGTTTGGCAATATATGAGGTTTATTATAAAAATAAAATAAAATTGTAAGATAGACGAAGAAAAGTTATAAGAAAGATATCAAAACTATTTTTTTTCGTTTGATAAATTTCCTTGGTGATAAATTCTTTTACCCAAATAATATCAATTAATAACTAAATTAGAAAAATAAAATAAAATAAAGGGCAGTGTATTTTTTTATAAAGTGTGAAAACATTATTATCAAAACCAAATTCCAAATTTTTAATTTAAGTCAAAAAAATGTATCTTTAGTCAAAAACTAAAAATTGTAACAGTATTTATTTTAACTTTTATAACATAATTAGTCAAAAAAACTCTTATCACATATTTATACTTTAATTATCAATTTGACTTGATTTTCCTATAGATGGAAATTAAGTCAAAAAATTGTAACTTTGGTCAAAAAACAAAAATTGTATTTATTGTTTTACTTTTATATCATAATTAGTCAAAAAAATTAAAAAATTATTATTAATATTATTATTATTATTATTATTATTATTCATAACACACACAAAAAGGAAATTTCATATTCAGACCAAGATAAGCGTAGAAATATTCAGTCTAAGAATTTTGACGAAATTGTCATTTGAATTATGTATTCGTTAATCCAACTTGAAAATTCATAAAATAGATAAATATGAATTTTTTTTGTATGAATATGATCAAGTTTCATTTGTTATATTTGCTTTGCTTTGAATTTGCTGCAAAAATATATATAAATAAAAGACTCAACAAAAACTTGTGGCGGAGCCAAAAAAAACTCCTTTATAGTACAACTGTTAATTGGAGGAATTTTAACTCGACATGACAATATAAGGGAGGTTCGAAACCCCCTGCAAATTAGAAGAACAGTAAACCTCCGCTAACAAGCCAAATATAAACAATAAACCTCTGCTAACACGCAAAGTATAACCATGGCGAAAATCATGTATGTCACTCTTGAAATTGCCGAAAACTAAAATCGTTGAAAGATTTTTTAAAATCTCTCAAAAATAGACCTATAATTATTAATTTTTTAATTTTTCCGAGTGGGCCATGAAGCGCTTCGCCATTAACAAAAACCAATCTATTTCTGGAAAATAATATTGTTGAATATATTATTCGTCCCTAGAAAATCACCAAAGTTTTGGTTTACGTACCCATGAAAATGGCTCTTTAACTTTTAAATTTTAGAATGATTAATTTATGCGGTCCTCTAGCAAATGGCTGTTTAGACTATTTCAAATACTTCCTCTAGCAAAATTTAGAATTTTTTAATTATAAAAAATCTCAAGATTAAAGTAACATAAATTAATTTTGAGTTTATTTTCTATAGAAGAACTTTTTATAATGTTTCAAACTTGTCTTAAAGAAATACGTAGTTCAAAAAATCAATTACTATATATAAAGGAAATACATGACTTTAATATGGTTATTTCTAACCTAAACGCTCCAAATCTAACCCACTGCCTTTAGACTTTACAACTTCTGTTCTTCTCCTCCAAAATCCAAACCAAGCTTGTCACGATTTAGACTCTTTGTTGGTGGTCGTGGTCCGTGCGTGGTTTTGACAAAAGTGCCACCCCAAACCCTTTTTGGGGCTGTTAGGATTCTGGTGCCACCGACCCCGCGATTTGGTGGCTGCTATGGTTTCATGTATATACGATTCCAGTTTTTCTCGTTTGTAGTCTGCTTGTTGTTCGCCAATCAGAGACCACCGTGAAGCTTGATCTGGGTTTTGTGGTGGCCATCTGGGTCGTTCATCACCAGCAACACCTCCTTGGTGTTATTCCCGTGTTTGTAGTTTTCTCTAAAAACCATGACGGTATGTCTATTTTCTGGAACGGACTCACTGATTTGTAGGTGGGTTCGTTGGGTATTGTTTATTCTATGGTTCTGCAGCAAAACCTTGTTGTCGTCGTGTTGGTTCTGTTTTCTCATACCTGGTTTGCTTCGCGTGTGGTTCGAAGGGCTCAAAAGGGTTGTTAATGCTTGTGTGATTTGTTGTAGGGGCTTGGTTTGTGAATCTATCTGTGTTGACGGTTGGTTTATACATCATACATCAAAAAATATTTTGAATTTACCCAGGCATGTCTTGTCTTTCAGGGATAGTCTAATATCTGTTTCAATCCTCCTTGATTGAATTCAGACTTATTGGTTGCTGGTACGAAGGTCCAAGTTCCGGTGTGTGTTGACTCGGTTTGGAGTCTCGACGTTACGTTTAAATGGATGGTTTTGACTCGAAAGCGCATTAAAGGCTTGCTGTTTTTGACTAGGAGCAGATGGATCTTGGATCACCTCTGTGTTGGAAGACGATTCATACGCCTGGAGAAACCCTCATCAATTTATTTGATGTTGGACTGTTTAGCTCGAAAGAGGCGATATGTTTTTTGTTGTTGCAAGGAGTTGTTGGTTCTTGGATTCGTTTCGTGTTGACGGTTGGTCCATATGCCGCACTTTAGATATCCACTGGTGTTGTTTTCATTTTTTCAAATCACCTGATTGGGTAGACTTACACTTTGTGTGGATTACTGAGTTAGGTTTATGTACCCCAGTTTTTTTGTATTTTTTTTTCCTTTGTTTTAATAAGGCTTAGTAGTAGTTTTGGCCCCTTAAGTATCAGGAAGTTGCGATTTTGGCACCCTAACAAAATAAAATACAATCCAGCCCCCTTAGTATTGCCCTTTTTTTAGTTTTGGCCCCCCAGGTCAATTTTGACCAAGTCAATGTTGATATGGGCACCACCTGTGTAATTATTTTATTTTTTTAATTATGAAAAAAATAAAATAAAAAATAAAAAAAATTATTTTTTAATTAAAAAAATAATATTTAAAAAATAAAAAACTTACACACGTGGCGTCCACGTCAGCGTTGACTTGGTCAAAAATGGTCTGGGTGCCAAAACTGCAAAATGGGCAATACTTAGGGGGCTGGATTGTATTTTATTTTGTTAGGGAGCCAAAATCGCAACTTCCTAATACTTAAGGGGCCAAAACTGCTATTAAGCATTTTAATAATATATATGAGAACTTAGCAAGGACTGGAATCTGCAAGACATCCCAACTTCGTTGAACTGTCTTCCATTCATATTTTTTATGTCTTTTCGCTTTTGCCTTATAAAAAAAATGGTTTTTTACTACTTCAAAAAAAAAAAATTAAACTAGTATATCCTTCTTATAATATTATATTAAATTCTTAATTAATAATATACTTTATTCAATTAAAATATGAACAATCCCTATATAATAGAAATATTATTGAACACTATAAATAGAGTTTATTTTATTTTACGAAAAATAAAATTAGATTTTAAGACAATCTTCCACATAATATTCTCTTAAAAACAGTTTATCATTTACCAATGCACTATATTGATTACGTGAGTTGTTTCCCCATATTTCTAACTGTTGGAAGTGTCCAACCATAAACCCTAGCTTTACATCTAATTTTTCTCGGTCCTTTGCATTTGTTTGGCATAGTGTTTTAAAACCCGACCGACCCGGTTGGTTGGACCGGTCAAACCGGGAACCGGAGGGTGCAGCGGTTTGGGCAAGCTCCTGAACCGGATATGCAATTAGCCCGTCGAAACTCGGCCAGATCAGTGGGCAGACCACCGAGCCAGTTTAACCCACCCGACCCAACCCATTTTTTTTATAAAAAAAATAAATGAAAAGGCAAGGCATATATAAAGCTATGAAGATGATGAATATGGATATCAATCAAGACTATGACAATTAGACTCCATTGGCATAAATAGCTTATTGATTAGTGAATTGTTATAACTTATTTGTGTTTCTGTTTTTTGTTGACTATGTTTAAAACTTACTTGGGTTTGTAAGTCTATTATTTTTTGTTGATTATGTTCAGAACTTACTTGGATTTGTAAGTCTGTTATATTTTGATTTTCAACAATGTTTAGAACATGCTATGTTTTAATTTTTAAAGATGGAATCTGAATTAGAACATATTTGTGAGGTTTTTTATGCACTACTATTGTTTAATGTATGAGTTTATTTGAATTTAGATTGGAATTAACTTGAAATTGAATTGTGGTTAAGAAATTAACTTGCAAACTTGCAGCTATGAATATAAATTTTTTAATGTACAAACTTTAAATAGAAAAAAAAATGACATGATTTTTTTTTATCAAAATTTCATTCATAATGTAATTTTTGGTCATAAATATTTTTATATAGACCGGGTCAATAGTCATCCGGTCCGACCAGTGACCCAGTGCCTTGATCGGGTCAATCACCGGTCCGGATTTTAAAACATTGTTGGCAAATCAAAATCTAACTGTATATTGTTTCCCTATACAATTTATCATGAATTATTTAGGAAATTCATAATTATAATAATTAATTCACCTCGTTTAAAAATCCAAAATTTCGTGGTGGTGATTCTTATGATGTTATAAGCAAGCTATCAAAATTATGGAACAAAATTTGACCTTCAAATGTGTGCTTGCTCGAAACAAAATTCAAATTTTGAATGTTTAGGTCCAAAAAAAAAGTCAAGGCTTATTTAAAATGCTATGAAACTTTGCATATCATTTATATATATTTTTTGTAGATGTCTTGCAAAAACAAAAACAAAAAAAACAACTCACAATTTGATTTTTAAGTCGACGTTGTTTTGTTTTTTGAGTTTTTTGCGTTTTTCTGAACTTTATGTCTACATGGAAGAATTATGAAGAATTTTAAATTACAAGTTAGAATCCGTGGGATTTTTTTTTCTTCACAAGATCATTTTCCAGACTTCACATATACTAGACAGTTGATTTGAATAATTAAATCTTTCTTTCATTAGACTTACATTTACACAATATACAACACTTACCCCAATTTTCCCTTCAAATTAAGAATTTAAAACTATAAGACGTAATTAAAATTCAAAAACTACAGGCAATAACAGAACTAAAACACAGAACTAAAAACACTGGAATCGTGTAGCTCAAGTGATTGAGTTAGTATACTTGAAAGAGTTTGAGAACAAGGTTCAGAGTTCAAACTTGTACTACAAAACATAATAAAATTAATAACCAACATTTGTCCATAATAAAAAGTGGTGCCTGAAGAACTAGCCAGCAAGAATAAAACCTCCTTTTATGTATTCCAAACAAGAGAATGGCAAGTCCATAACATGTTCCAGTTCAAGGGATTTGGATATGAGTGTGCTTACAACCGAATCCCGGTTAAAACATTGATTATCTCTACCAAAACCTCTGCACACAACTAGGGACGTATTACAGGTCCAAGGAACCGCAACAGTAAAAGCAATGCCAGAACCTCTTTTCTCTTCAGAAGAGCTTCTAGTTCCTAAAAGTACGTCCTTGTATGCTCTGCAAACTTGAGACACATACTTTCCCATTGGCAAAACTTGCTCAAATTCAGATGGAACCGATCCATCATGGTTCAATACATCAGAGTCAGAATGCAGGTTCACCACAACAGTGCCATGTTTGGGATGAAGCCGAGTTTTAAGAGATTTTAGGAATGGCGAATCTGGGTTCCATAACTTGTGTGGAAATACATCATCACCATCATAAGCATCAACAAATATCATATCATAGAGATTGGTATTATTAGAAATAAATTCCTCAGCATCTGCTTCGTGAAGGCAAATCCTCTCATGGGTGCCTTTCCACATAACTTCATTAATGATATCAGGTTTCGCAATCTCCCTGTGACCTGATTTTGTCATGAGTGAAAAAGCCGGGAACCCCATAGCACGAATCGAGGCTGAGATAACAAGGGGATCAATTTCAACTATGTGGACGATGGCACCTTGAATTTTACTTGCCAAAAACAATGGTAAGCTTCCCCCGCCATGTCCTATGCATAAAATGCGCATATTTTTCTTTCCTTGCAATGCACTAATAATATCAAAATTAGATGAGGCAATAGCACTCAACCCAGCAGATACCATACTTTTCACATATGGAACAGCCAAGCAATGTGGTTGCTGCATAAGATAGACAAGTTCTGGCTTGTTTTCACGGTAAGTAAGCATTACTTTTGCCGTGCTCTGGCGAGTAACATCGTTGAAACGCAGCCCCCGCCATTGATATCCAAGCACCCTCAGATTCCCTTCCTCTCCATATCCAGGATGCACCTCCTCACACCTCTGCTGCAACCATCTTTCCATTTTTGACCAATGCATTCTGTTGGGTTTGGAGGAGGGATGTGCAATGACTGAAACAATGCCATTTCCCTTGCCGGAAGTCGACCGGAGAACAGTTTGGCCGTTGTCAGAGCCAGAACCCCACCACTCTGAGGCGTAGAACCAGTCACCTTCATCTTCCGAGCACCGTCGCACTGCCGTTGAAAATCGGCGGAGACGACTGAAACCTTCTCTACCTCTGCGCCACATCCAGATTAAACCTTGTAACATGTAACAGAATTTAGGTTAGTTTATACAGAATTTAACTATTCCACAAAAAACTCTAAACATTTAGCCAAGTTTTTACCCCTTCATTCCCATAGATTTACAACTCTAGTCAACATTCAAACTCTAAATTTCCACAACCAATAAACAGCAAGAATTTCAAAAAATACAGCAGCACCTACAAAGAACAAGCGAGTTCATCCCATTCACTACATCAAATGATCACCCTATATCTAAACTTTCTAAAGGGATAAATATTTTATTAAATGGATACGTATCTTGAATGAGTGAATGTTGTCCATACTGAAAATGTGCAGAATAAACTTTGACATAACCTCCCACATTTTAACACAACAAGCACATAAGTTCATTGTCTGCTGTGCTACGAATTTTAATAACTCATGAAAGCACAGAACGGTTATAGCTCACATTCATCGAAGTTTACAATGACATTAGGTCGAACACTTTGTAAGCACAACAATAATGGATTTCAAAGAAACGGACACTTGATTGTTCATACTAATTAAATTAGTAAGAGAGACATTAAGTCGAACAGTTTGTCAGCAATATTTGAAACATAAAATAATATATAGTTACTCAACGTAGTCGGTGTCATTGAACATGGGTCACTGCTCCAGCATACAGAAGAAGAAAAAGCACAGACCTTTTCTGAGTTGATACTTGCTTGCTATGAGAATAGAAGGACGATGAAGATCACTGCTACTCCCTTCTCGTACAGGTAGTGCTCGATCGAGAGAGAGAGAGTCTAATGTTTAGTTAGGTTATGCGCAACTATGTAACAAACGTAGGAATTCATATTATTAACTTTTGGGGGCAATAGTCCATGTAGGCACGATAATAGTTCAATGTATCAAAATTTAAAATAGTTTGTGATTGTAAATTTTGTTAGTCAAAATAATTTTACATTAAAATAATTCGTTAATATTATTTTATTAATCATTCAATATATTTACTTATTATCATATATGTCTGTATATGTAGTTACTTATATTATCATTTCAGTTTCTATATGAAAAGATATGATGTGAGCATTGAGAAATTATTTTAATGTCATGGACTACTTTGACTAACAAAGCGTACAATCAAGGACTATGTTGAAATTTTGATACATTGAAAGACTATTGTGGCTACTCCTTACACATTCACTGACCAAAATAACTATTACCCCATAATTTTGTATTCATCCATTTGGAATATTGATAGTCGTGTCTAATCCAATGATCTAACGACCTAAAATTAGACATTTAAAATTTATAATTCAAAACACTAAACTTAGACATAGATCATCGATCTTTGATTAAATAGCTATCAATGTCTCAAATGTGTGAATGTATAAAATGTAGATCGTAAAAAAACTTGGTATTTGTACAAGATGTGAACTCCTCAATAAGCTAGAACCAATATTGACTTTAACTAGCAAACTCGACTTTAATTAGGTGTGGATTCAAGTTTGGGTTTTCGATGATACTTAATGTCGGTGGGATTTAGTATGGGAAAGGGGAGTTGTTTTCCATGATGGAAAAGTAAATTTTAACCATTAGATCAGATGAAAAACACACTCTTATCATACTCTATCAACACTAAAAAATTTATTTGTTGATGGAGTATAATAAGAGTGTGTTTTTCATTTGATCTAATGGTTAAAATTTATTTTTCCATCATGGGAAACAACTCCCCCTTCCTATACTAAATCCCACCCTTAATGTCGGATAGATAGAGATAGGAGTTCTTGATACCCACCATAAGCTAGTTCGACTTATTAATAAATGAGAATGTTAAGAAGTGTTTAAATAGTCTTACATTTTGTCATTCTGTAAATTGATCGAAAAACAAACACAAAATAAATAAAAAACATATTTGGATAAAAAAACATATCATGATTTGGTTACCATTACTCCATTAGCATGTTGCATTACATCAAAATATTAGTGCATATCATTTATAATTGTTAATTTTAACATTGGCATGTTGCATTACATCAAAATAAGAAACATATTATGCATAAATAAGAAACATATGAGTCTCCGTGAGCATAACTCAGTTGACAGGGACATGCATTGTTATATGTAGGGGCTGAGGTTCGAACCTCAACACCTCATTTATTCACTTTGAAAAAAGTGAATTTTAACCACTAGGCTACTTGACCAAAAAAAAAAACATGATATCATGTTGTGGTTCAGTTTAGTTTGGTTCGATTGTTAAAATAAAAACTGCAAATCAAACCAAACCGCATGGTTGAGTCAAAAAATGAACTAAATTCATCACAATCAAACGCAATTTTTGGCGAGTTTGGATTGATTTAGTTATGCGATTTTCTATTAAGTTGGTTCAGTTTTGAACACCCTTGTCGGGTATTCCACCCTTCCTAAGGTCACTCATGTTTAGTTGTGTGTACCATAACTCTTACTATCAATTGGAAGGGTGCTGCTTTTGACCCTTTCTCTTCTATTAGAAGGCTTCGAAGGGGTGGTCCAATTTCTCCTTATTTATTTTATGTATTGAACGGTTTGAACATAGTATTCAGGATGCGGTGGCGATGGGAATTGGAACCCTTTAAAGTGGAAAGATGGACATCATTTATAATTATAATCTTATAAGGTCTCCCTTAATTTCCCTCCATAAATTCCCTCCAAATTTTCCCTCCATATCATTCTATTAATAACTTCCCTCCTCCAAATTTTCCCTCCACATCATTCTGTTAATAACTTCCTCCATAAATTCCCTTCAAACTTTCCCTCCATGTCATTCTATTAATTAATCAAATAAAAAATAAAAACACCCTATATCCATGTTATTTTACAAGTTCTCCCACATTTCTATTAATTAAATTAAAAAAAGAAAAGAAAAAAAATTCACTACCCACCACCCATGTTAGTTTACAAGTTCTCCCACATTTCTATGAATTAAATTCAAAAATGAAAAGAAAAAAATATTCACTACCCACATTTCTCTCCAACCGTTCCCTCATGCCCATGTTCCAAAGAAAAAACAAATTAGAGCTCCCTCAAAAAAAAAAAAGAAAAAAAAATTTTAAAAATTGAAAGCTAGTTGGAAAAGAAAAAAAAAACCTGAACGAATAAAAAAAAACTACTACCCATGTTCTATAGCTAACCATAGTGGTAAAGCATAAAAATAAGAATTAAAATAAAATAAAATAAAAAAAACTAATCACTCCAACGTAATTGTAGAGGGAAGTAGCTAACAAAAGAAACAACAATTAATCCTTATTTTAGGCACAGTGGTAATGCATAAAAACAGGAATTAAAATTAAATTAAATTAAAAAAATTATCCACTCCCACGTAAATGCATAGGGACATGTCCCCGTGAACTTAACTTAGTTTATAAGACCAGTGTATAATATATACAAGTTCCGGAGTTCAAACCTCAGACAAAGAAAAATGCATAGGGAAATAGCTAATCATGTCTACTTATTAAATGCCACACCATGTTCTATAAATACACTTTTATTTTGCTCTTGATAGTCATATACATCAAATACCTTTTTTTTCATTGATCGATAAGTTTCTCATGTTTTCCCACTTTCACCATTTAAATTTGCAAGCATATTCATGAGAATTGACATCGATCTTCATTTCTTCCCTTTTCTTTTTTAAGAAAAAATAAACATTTCTCACTTCTTTTGTTTGTACGTTTCATTGAAATTAATACCATAAAAATATTTAACGAAACAAAAGAAAAAATAGTTTCAAGCCAATTTTTATTGTGTCTCACCTCTGTTTTTTGGTTCTTATGTTCTGATCTTCTTAATTTTATTGTTATTTACTAATTCTTGATTATGTTTTTTTAGGTACATTGAAGCGTTACAAAATGCATTCTTTGGTATAGATATTGTTTGAGAAGTTGGGTTATAAGATTAATTGACAATGTGTTTTCTAGTTTTTTAGTGAGAGAAACTTCAACTTCTCTTTAAACTTTTTTTCTCCTTCGCTCATCGAGGAGGGGTGGTTTTAGGTCATTTTTTGACCTAGAACCACCCCTCGACATCTTTTTTCCTTTTTCTTTCAATCTAAATAAGTGATTTTCACATATATCAAGTTTTTTCTATTGTGTTTTTTTGTGATTCCGTCGTCTAAGTGCGGCGTTGTGTTGTTCGTCGTCTTGTGCGACGTTTGATTTCGCGTCTTATTGCGGTGTTCGTTTATTTTCTATTGAAAGATCGACATCAATCAATTACAAATTCAACCAATGATTTGGGCGTCAACGTTGAAGATCCGGAAGCATGTGAATTTCGGTGACTTAAGTTTTATCATATTATTTGTAGGCATTTTGCCATTTTGTGCTATTAACTTCGGTGCTGTGAGTTTGTTCGCAGGTTCACCCTTTACGTTTTTAGCGATGTTTGTATCTAATGTAATCTATCGATTTGAATAAATGAATATCGTTTTATTTTTGTAAAAAAAAAAAGATTAATTGACAATGTATTGTATGTTTATATTTTCCACATGTAAAAGATGTAAAAGATTCATATTCTTTGTTGCTTTTATTTTTGTTAATGTCTTCTGATTATCCATTGCTATAACAATTGACTTTTAGATGCAAGCAATAATTGATATTGCATTCTTAATTATACAATCATTTTCACAAATAGAGTGATGTTTTAATCAAGGCTTTGTTGGACTAATTGAGATGTGAAAATTTTAAGTTTGCGGGTGGAACTTAACTCTTATGTGATGCTAGATACTTTGTAACGTGTTGCACATTAATTTCACCGCTTTAAATTTCAAGGCTAGTTTTCCACTATTTGATATTTGTATTTTAATTTATAACGCAAAGTAGGACAATAGGTTGCAATTCATGTAATCGTCCTTTTCTTTTGTTCAACATTTGTTTCTTCAGCAATGATAACTGAACACATAAATTTGGACACAATATAGACACCATAGATAGATTGGACATTTCAGACATAAAAACAGGGGCATTTTTGTAAAAAAATCACACTCCATCTTCTTCCTGTCTTCTCTGCGACCTTCCCTCTATATTCTTCCACCATCTTTTGCTTCATCACCACGACCGCCCCCTCTCACCACCGCCGTCCTCACCACCAGACCCTCCATCCTCATTAGTGACCACCACCACCGTCGTTGCCCCTTCCATTTGTTCGGATCTGGAACTCGCGGAGTCGGCGACCTCCTCTTCTCACTCCGCCGCCAGAGATCTGTTCATCACCATCATCCTCATCAATAACGAACCTCGTCATCCCTTTGATCCGTCCAATTCTGGAGACGTCACGCCGCCGACAATCTCCTCACTTCTCCCTTACACCGTCGGATGTCTTTTTCTTACGACGATCTTCTCTGTCGCGTCTGACTCTAATCTTACGGCGGTGGTTCCGTGCGTGGTCGCCGGAGAGAGGTTTATGGTGAGATAGAGAAGAGGGAGAGTAACAGAGAAGAGGGAGGGGAGAGAGAATTGAAGATAGAGAGACACTGAGTTGCAGAAGTGGAGAGAAGAAGAGGGAACGGAAAGAAGAAAGAAAAAAAAGTTGCAAAAATAAGTATAGTTATACGGTGTTGATTTTGTGTTTAATTTTTTGTGTCACTTTATCATTTCTGAAGTGACAATGTGATAAGGTGTAGGAGTAACATAACTGTTGTTCCGCAACAAAAAATTGATTGCTTAAAATTGACTTCATTGTTTAATAATTAATCATGCCACTTTGAAGAGAAAATAAAATAATGGAGTAATAAACTACTTAAAATACGAGTCCATTTGCTCGTCTGATAATTATTATTAGGCTTAAATGCATTTTTGGCATCTTATGTTTGTCACCGTAGTAATTTTGGCTCTCTAACGAAAACAATGCAATTTTGACCCCCTAATTTTTTCAACTGTGCTAAGAAGCTGCCACGTGTTCCATAAAAGGGGCCATAATCACAACTTTTTTGTAAAGATAAAGGGCCAAAAGACCATATTTCGCTAAACATGGCAAAATTAGAGAGTCAAAATTACATTTTTTTTGTTAGGGGACTAATATAGGGGATCAAAAGTGCATTTAAACCTTATTATTAATATTATCATATGACAAATAAATGAATTGCGTAGCCCACAACATAAATAATTCTAATCTATTCTATGTATGTATACCTATTCATCTCAATGACAAGGAGATAAATAATTGCCACCCACTCCCCTTAGCTTTTAATCCATGTGTAAAATGTACGTACCAGTTATAGCATTACCGGGGGATCTTCATAGTGCTGAACCACAGTTTTTTTTAATCAGATGAGCCATGTTTTAGGGCCCAATGGATTTAAGCGTAGAAAACGTGGCTCATGAACCTAATTTGGTGGGAAACGTGGCTCCTGAACCTAGTTTTGAGGGAAAAATGTTGAAGGAGGCAGTGTTTAGAAATGGAAAAGCTGATACAGGAGCCACATAGCCGTTGTGATGGTAAGAATGGTTTGGGATTCCCACACATTGATACACGTGGCCCATGATATTTCACTCTGATCAAACCCACCAACGTACACCATTGAGTTTGAGCCGTTGTTAAGCTGAGGCGATGATGAGTCACTGCCATCTGATTTCGGATTTTGTCCCTGCCACGACTTTTGACTGCAAAAACAAAATATCAACAACATTATTTATATTTTCATAACAGAAAGAAAAGATTCATTATTTGGAAAAACTCAAGACTCGTGTATAAAACTTGAAATCAGCTTAAATGAATTTATAGAGGGACATCTCATCTCATTTACAAGTTGGTTTTACAAGATAATTTAAGTTCAACATGAAAAATTTAATAAGAGTGAAGTGAGTTTAGAAATAGTAGCATCTCTATCGCTCTCCTCGTGAGCTTAGCTCAGTGCATAATATATATAAAGTCTGATATTCAAACCCCAGCCACCACAAAAAAATAGTAACATCTCTCCTAACATTAAAAAACCTAATAAAACCTCTTAAATTTATAGTATGAACATGTTTTTTTTATTTTGATTCTTAAATTGTACGACTAGTTTAGCGTTAATTCATGTAAAAAAGTTATTAAATCAGATCACTAACCGTGATACCTCAGAAAGTGAATTTTGACTAAAGATGAGTGAACCACATGTGCTTAATTGATAATGTGTCCACCTAAAATTAAGTATAAGGCACTTTTCCTTGCCTTTCTTCAAAATCTGGTCCCATACATAGGACTATATGAGACCAGATGCAGTGCATTATAAACCATTATTGAGCTAAGCATAGAGTTACAATTGTTTATTCAATCATTACTGCATCCAACGTTCATATTTCATTCAATTTTTTTTTACTGACGTTGAAGTTAAGGTAAATAAAAATCATTTAAGTATGTGAAAAATTTAAATAAAATAATCACCTTGGGCTGTTAGTGGAGGGGCAAAAAGTGATTGTGTATTCAGACGCAGAAGCACATGTAAACGTGCTTGTCTTATCGTCGTACGCGTAGCTATACGCGCGTGGGCAAGCACTTTTAAACAACTCGGAATAACTCGAAGGTTTACAAGTGTTAGGTGAACCATACGCGCCGCTGCAACAATACTGCGCCGTTCCAAACGCCTCACAAGCACTTTTACACGCCACACTCTCTTTCCCGTCCACGCTCGTAACCTTAAGCTCTGAAGGACACGCGCCGAGCAAATCCCTAATACAACCAGTATTCGTACAGTTATCACCGGAGCCACCTTGTGGAACTACAAGCATCGGAACGTTGTAACCGTCAACTAAACTCACATCGAAGAAATCGAGTCCACCAGATCCGTCAAGAGTGAATTCCGCTAAGGTAGCTGGTGGTGTTGCGCCGTTGCCGGAGCATTCGAGTTTGCCGGAGTTACAATCGCCGGTGAGACAGGAGAATTTTCCGGTAGAGTCTTGGGTACAGAGAGTGCGGCCCCAGAAACGGCCTCCCCAGGAAGCGGGTGGGGTGATTGATTTGGAGTCGCCGGATTGAAGAACGAAACCGGTGGTAGAAAGCGGCGTAACTCCGGCGTTGGAAAGAATTCCTGGCCATACTGTGTAGTTGCATTTGTTAACGAGTGTGAATGTTGTTGATAATACCTCTGGTATTGAAAGATTAAGTATGATAAGGAAAATTGAAAATAATTTAGTACTTAGTTGATCCATGTAAGGATAAAGGAACTTAACTTTAAGTATACTTTGTAAGTTAAGTTATGCAAGTTCTTCTTTCTTCTGTGGTAATTTGGGAACAAAAAGATTACGGAATTGGAATTTGGAACTGAAAGGTGACATTAACTTTAAGTTATATATAGACAATAATTTAACAGAAAATTAACACGATTTTCAGGGCTGATTCCTGTGCAGTAATTTTCCCCACCTTTTTGATTCGGGCCTTGCGAAGTGGACCCATATGAAATTTATTTCGTTTTTCAGTTATTTCGTAATTCATCTTAATTTACGGTGAAAGTCTTATTTTCGTCTCTCAGAAAATACTGAAAATTTCTCTAAGGAGAGCGTATATTTTTTGGCCCCATTATGAAATCCTCCGTACACAAGAAAGATATACGCTCTCTGTTTTGAAATCCTCTTGTCCATTTCTTCAAAAGCTTACTTGAACATCGAAGTTGCACCTACAATATCGAGGGCCGGACTTTGGGGTGCAAACAACTCAATGGAACTGGGCCTGCAGAAGGTATGAGTCTCGAAAAATAATTTATAGGCCAGTAGTATTACTAAGTACCACCCCACTAAATTTTCTAACGCTTTACGACTAATTTGTATACTAGAACTTTATCAAATGGAGAGAAGTGTGATAGAGATTGGCTTGATAGATTATTTTGTTTTTGTTGTAAAAAAAATTAAAAGAGGGATTGGTAGAGGTCAATTAGTGATTTTCACCTTTGGTGTATCACATATATACGGCATCTTGTATTTATCTTTTAAAAAATTTAAATAGAACATTACTCTTTTTTAAAAAAAATACATTTTTATTTTATTACGGGCATCTTTTCATTTATAGAGTCGAGCCTCCAGATTCCTAAGAACGGCCCAGACAATATCCCACACGAACAGTGGTATTCTAGTAAACCAAATAGGTAGCAAAATATGTATCCTTTCAGTCATTCTAGCAATAGGCCAACTATGCACAACAAGGATTCGTCAGATATTCGGATTTAGCTATATTTTTGCTACATTTCCATATCAGTCCAAATAAAATGAAGTGATAACAATGTTTAAGCTACCCCGCAATCATCCGCATTCATTCAATTCCAATATTTGAGATAACATCAAATTATGCAAAAAGCAGGCAAACCAATTTAGAGTTGGTATTTACTTATAATAATATATATTTTGGAAGATTATTTATTCTAATACCAATTTGTAACAAGATTTATATATTCTAACACCAAGCTTTTGTAGTCTCCAATCATGACAAATTTCTCACGGTTCTAAATCCTGTATAAACGTTATCAGCCAGCCCTACAAATATGATTGATTGGCTAGACACAACAAAGGATGGCTAGATGGTGCGAAACTTGTCATCAATATGACATATGATGTAGTATTTAAGTTCAGTATTGTAGCTGAAGTTACACAATATGTAACTTATACGGAAAGCAGATCTGGTTGAAATTTAATTAATATGCTAAGGGATTTCCAACTTTTTTAATTGCCACTTGTACCAAATAAAGTATTGCTTGGCTTAGTTTTAAGATGTGGTATATTGAAATCTAGGCACTCCATCATTTAAAAGCTATGCTATCTTGGCAGGAAACAGAACTGTAGAGTAAATGGGAATGGAAGGAAGATAACATGTTGTATTTGATTGTACCAATAAGGATCTGTGGATGTAATAAAAAAGAGAGCGAGCCAGGCATGAAAAAAGTTGTGATTTGGCAAACAAACTAGTAAGTTTGGTGAGACTTATGTCCCACATCGTTTAGATACATGAGCTATAACAAGTTCAGGTTCTATAAGATGTTAACATGAAATGTGGTGATACTCATGATCCTTCAGGCAGAACGGGGAGATGAGGAGTGGTTGGATCTCGCAAATTTTGTGAGTAGAGTGTCCGCCCACAGCCTGGTTACGACAATTGGGCACTCTCCCAATTCAAATCTGATCCCTAACCTGAAGGATTAAATTCAAAACAATATTTTTTTATTTTTTATTTTTTTTATATCTTTTTTCAATTTTTTGTTGTTGCTAATATATGATTTATTTGGTGTGTTAGTTTTTTTTTACAGGGACATAATTTGTTTATTGAAATCCCCTTGTTAGTATGGTTTTTCTTTCCAAAGTTTACTCTTTTCGATAGATTCATCAATGTATTGTATGTGTATTATCTATTATGAACTTAAAAAAAAATGCTTATAAATGTTGTAATCAGAAGAAGTATTTTGTTCAATTATTATAAGTAAAATTACTTTTTATCAATATTTTAAAAATTAAATCGGAGCTCGTGAAGAATGAAATTAATAAATAAACAAGGTAAAAGATTGATGGAATGAATAAATAATGTAAAAGACGAAAACTTGTTGAACCATGGTGTAACCTGTTCAATTTAATTTGATCAAACTGTAATATAACTGAAATCAAGCAAAATCGACTTAAAAGATTGAAAAATGATGAAAAGAATAAATAAACAATGTAAAAGATGAAAACTCGCAGAACTTCTGTGTGACCAATTCAATATAACTAAAATCAAACCAGTTGACCAACATGTGTAGTATCACTTGAGAAAATTATTAAGCTGCAGTCGAATATTTCATGCAGTCACATAAATATACATCGGATTAACCGTGCACTTCACATTTCACCACCTCATTAGTTCTCCCCAAATGAAACAAAGTCCCCTGTTTTTGGTGAAAAAAACTCCATTTACTGTCATAGAATGAAGCTTAGATGAGGTACTATACACATGAGTCAACCCTTGAACTACAGTACAGGATGGTTGATACACAATGAAGGCAAACTAGTGAGCTTAGGTGCAATAACTTGGTTACAAGTCAAATCACAACATAAAAACAAAACAATCACTTGCAATTTCAACGCTCGGTAAAATTAAAGTGGGTTTCTTTCTTGGATCTGTAATCTGCTGCGACACAGCAGTTTGATGGCGCTACCGCAATTGTGGGCTGCATTGACAGCAGTTGAAGCAGTAGGAGGTCTCAGTCAAGGAGCGATGTGAGTGCTATTGTAGGTACTGAGATGGCTCCACTTCGGTTATGGGTTGCAGAAGAGGACAGAGAAACATGAGATACTTCAGAAGAGGGTGAGGAAGGTGACCCAGTGTCTACAGAAGAAGACGGAAGAGAAAAGTCCCCGCTGATGGAAATGTGGTCTGTTTGGATGCTATAGTGGACAATTCATTTCTTTGTGAGAGGGAAAAATGATCTTCTATTGTCTTGGTAACTACAAGTGAATATGTGGTGAAATAAGAAACACCTGATTAATCCAATGATCTATTATTTCATAATTGCGGCGACTGCGTGAAATAGTGGACTTCAAATCCAAATCCACCCCAAACACACGTAAAAGTTAAAATAAACTCCAATGGAGAGACAAATTTTTGGACAAAATTGGTCGCAAACTATTTCAGTATAAAATCATGAGTTTATATATGGATATATACATGATTAAAATTGTACAAAAAAATGGATGGTGAATAATTGTCGGCATAAAAAAAGCGAAGTACCAAGAATCTTCAAAAGGAAAAAAAAAAATAGCGCAAGGCCTATAAATAAACGATTTCAAGCTCCTAAGCCATCCATAATATCCAAAACGTTATAGCTGTGGTGGTTGGCGATGAGTGCGGTACCCAAGAACTCCTTATCAGGTGAACTCCCAGCACTTTTGGTCTTGAGAGGGTGCCTGGCTTGAGTTTTCTTGGCAGCACCAAGTTCCTCACTTTTGCTAATTCCCGGGCTCCTCCTCCTTGTAATTACCTCCTCTAATAATATCCTATCTTCTGGAGAAAGTTGAGTTCCCAATGGCTTGTTGTTTCTGTCTAATGATAAAATCAAAAACTGCCGCATCTTAGACTGAAGTTCAGGTCTCTTGGGAGGAGGAGACCGTGTGGGCATTGCCATTGGCCTTGAGGCATTTTGTCTGGATCTTACAGAGCTAATCAAATGGTGAATCCATACCAGCAATTCAATAATGTAAACATCTATCTTCTGCTTATCGGCGTAGTAAAGTGTCTGGAGGCGAATCGGGTTGCTTTCTTTGGTCGTGTTATCACCAAAGTCGTTACTGCAATATCAAAATAGGAACATCAGTTATCATGGATTTTCATGGATCCTGCTGACTCCACTTGTTATTTGTTCACATTATACAGGTAAACAGTAAACACAATCACCCAAGAGAAATTCATGTTTATAACTAACCTTGTGTTTGCCCATTCACCAACCCATCCAAAGCCTTGATGAACCCTGTTAATAATATCAACAAGTTAAACAAAACGCATGAGCAATTGCAGGGAATGTTATTTCCAGCTAAGAAAACAAGGCCAGCATGGGGAGAAAAAAATAAATAAAATCTGACAGGTATGGACAAAAATCAAACATTTGCATATCTTACTTGATTGTGTTTGCCGCAAATGGTACGAGCCACTGAAGAGTCTTATTCATTTCTGCTTTGATATGAGTGAAGGAGTGCTACAGGAAATTGCCATTACATTTAGCATAATTCAAAACAAAATAAATTTCAATCTTCATGAGGCAGGTGTGACTAACCCAATACCCACCAAAAAATTAAAAAGGACTAGAAATTGCGAGACAAATGGGTGTCCAAGAAAAGGGAGGTTATACCTCTTTCTGGATAGAAATGGATTGCAACCGAGATGGAAGGGCACTCTTAATACTGTTTGGCAAACCTTGATATAATGTGTCCCTCGTATTTGGAGGAAGGGAGGCTGGGCGAGATGCCTGATAGAAACAGAAATTGCTTTTAAACAAAAACAACTATTTGATTAGGCAACCCAAATTCTGTTAGCGCAATAAAAAACTTACAATCATATATATCTGATTGATCATGTTGGCATAGTGTAGTGCAAGACCAGCTTCACCTAGTCTTTGAGGACCTTTAGCATACTTGACAGCACCAGTACCTGCCATTAACCCACAATTTCATAACGATTTAGATGATTAACCATTAGATGTTGTTGTGAGTTATGACCTTCCAACGAGTTCTACGCAATAGATACAACACATGATGCAACATAGTAGATTATCGTACATGTCAATACGTGAATGCGACACAAACCAAAAAATGATTAAGGAATTCCCTTAATGATCTCACAGTTTTCCAGATGCTTTTACTTAGTAAGCCAATCCATCCAGAAAAAATTATTTGTCAGAACAATTGTAATCCTAATCAGATTATTAGAGCCATGGAAGAAGACTGTAACAACACAGTATAATTTAAAATAAAAATTAGCAGGGAATATAACATGATTCCAAATAAAGCTTTCACCAGAAAAATTTACAATATACATAGTGTTTATTTACAAGGGCTTGTTTTCTTAATAAATAATCTGATGTCTTTAAATTTCATGTAGCTCAACCACAAAAATGAAGGCAGCTATTTACTACAAATTATGTTTAAAAGTAAACAAGAGCATAATTTTTAAAATAAAATAAAAATGAGCATAAAAAAGATTGGAAAAATAAATCTATAGTCAGTGTGCTTTACTAAGAATCATGTCATATAGATAGGCAGGGTTGAAATTTTCTTCAATAAAAAGAGAAGGAATGTGGGCAATAGAGGTAGGTCAGATGTCAAAACCTAAGCATACTAGATGTGATGAATTCCTAATGCAGAAGATGATGCACATGCTCTAACTATATTATATGCAGCATTTGCATTTTACTTCATACAAGATATGTTCATACCATGATTTCCAAGGAACTCACGAATTGCTTGATGTATATAGGTAACAATATCAACAAGCTTTTCAACTATCTGCAATAAGCAACTATGATTATGAGTTCAGACAAAATAAGTCAGTTGTTGTAATTTTTTCTCAAAAAAAAAATCAATTGTTGTAGTTTGTAAAATCTGCAGCCGCAAGATATACACGGCTACACTAATATCCAAAAATTCATTCAGGTAGGGGAACATGGGAAGGGAAATTACTGAATTCAACCAAAATACTAGACATTACTCCTTTATTAATAATATACCTCCTCTAAATATCTGGACCAAAGAGATTTCTTTTTCAAGTTTGTCACAAGCTTTTTTTGATGCTTTAACTCACTTTGAAAAATTGTGATACTCTCACCTGCATTTATACAGAGTGTATAGCCGTCAATCATTAGATAACTTCTGAGGATTTAAATTTTTAGCTGGCCTGCTGATAGACTGTAAGACAGACTGAAAATATTTCTCAGGTCACCAGGAATGAATATATTTTAGACAAAAAAAGGAATTACTCCTATCAATGGGTAACAGATGTTTGAAAACCAAATTCTTATTGGGATAACTATTACGAGATAAACTCCACCTCAAATGTTAAGATAAAATAGCAAATGAAGAAAAAAACTATTAACAATAATTTGAATGCCAAGAAGTATTCATTTTAATAAAAAAATACCAAGATTTGACAAAAAGGGGAAGAGTGGAATTTTATATTATAAAGCTTCTAAGTTCTAACCTTTCAGAGGAAGATTCAAGGACTCCATTTCCTTAATTTTTTGTTGATAATCACGTTGAAAACGTTCATAAGCACTTAATTCATGGTATAACTCCTACATTAAAACAAGAAAATTAGATATTTGAAGAAGAACCTACAAAAAGCATTCAATGGAAACCCTAACTTTAACAAGCAAAGAACTCATAGCAAACCAGAAGCAGTGAAACATAAATAATATGAAAAACATATGAATACACCTGGTGATACAAATGAAAACTGCATATATATAATATAAAAGATATAGGAATTAAGGATATGCATTTAGACATGCAAGAAACTAAAAAAATGACAATGGCTTTGCTCAGCCATCAGTTCACCAAGGAGATAAAAGATTATGCAGAACTATATTTGAAATGCCAATAAGCTTACCGCAGTATGATGAACTAGACTAGTGAACTCCTGCATTGTCTTTTCGGCATCTACTTGATTTTGTTTGTCGCCCAAGACATCCGAGTCTAATCTGATATTTCATTTTTGGACAAAGATTTTAACATGAAAAGTTTATTAGTTTTATTAATTAATTATGAGTTGGATCATGACAAGTCAGCATAATTTTCTCAGTTGTCATAAATAAGCAATGTATAAGGAAACTCGCCTTGAGAAATGTCGATGTAAGTTGTGCCATTGTGGGTCTTTACACATATTTCCAAATCTAACTACTTCCCGTGAGAAGACATTGAATTCTTCCCTAAAAATTTCAAAAAGATAAGTGATAAGGAACACAAAGGAAATTCAGAGCAAAAACAAAAGGATGCTACTCATTAAACAAGCCAGAACCTTTTGTCCACCTCAGCAAAACTTATTAACTCTTCCATATTTGTTGAGACTAATTGTTGAATGCCTTCTGAATTTAAAACCTCCTTCTTGAGGAACTGAATGTTTTCTTCAGAAAGTGAGTGAAATAAAATGGCTCCTTTGGTTATTGTATTAGCTACTTCAAATGCCAATATTGATATTTTCTTCCCTCTGGAAAGCTTGCCAGAGACAAACCCACCACTGGTGTTTAACTTTGGCATGCCACTTCCAAGTGTATCAAGAACTTCCACCGCCCTATAGCTAGCTTTACCCAATAAAGAGCCCTTTCTAGTGACCTATGATAAGAAGAGACACCAATCATGAAACAGTAAATTTCAAATGAAGTTCCACCACAGGCCATAACATGCCATGCCATACTAGAATCTCAAAGTGAAAGTAAAAAAGTACTGAAGTTAGGAACTACTAGATATGTTGCTGCTTATAATCCGACAATTAAAGCAGTAAGCCAGCAACAATAGGCATTTGTATGGGGGGCTCACTTATTCATATCATGGAAATAAACAATCTATATAAATTAGGGAAGGGGGAAACTATTAGTAATTAAAGTAGCACCAGTGTTGTTAAACGGAGGCCATGGTGGAATGTCATGGGGTATTTTTGAACAACCGCGATAGACAACTTGTGAAGGAATGCCCGCCATTGTGGTGCCATGGGCCGCAATGGCTTGTTCATATGGCAGATCTTTGTCCTTCTGTCATATTACACTTATGCCTTCAACAGCACTAAGTGATACTAATAGTAAAACAGGATTCGAACTTGTAAATAGAAACTCCATGTTGGCCAACACAGAACGACTATACCAGCTATGTTTTTAAGTGAAACTAATAGTCATTTTACAAATATCCATGAGGGAATTTGAACTTTGTCCCTTGGGGTTACAGGGTCAAGCTCTTAGGAGTAAAGCAAAAGTGGCGCAATGAAGATTTATGCACCATTTCAGGAATTCCATAATTTTAGGAGTTTCTCTTACTTAACCCATTTGGGTTGGCCTAGTGGTGTTAGCTCGAGACCTTTCAAGGTCTCAAGTTTGATTCCCTTCGGTGGCAATTTCGGTGAGTTAATCCATACAGAGTTTTGATCTAGCTTTAAATGACGCCCCACAAGTGGACGGTGGGATCGGATTAGTCGGTTAGACTGAGTTTTCAAAAAAAGTTTGAATGCATAAATTCAGCTTGCTTTCTTAAACATGGTTTTAAATTGCGGTCATCAGACGCAATTAAACATATTTTGAGGTCTCCGCAGCAGCAGCATCAAGACCGCAATTTAAAACCATAACCATATCAGAAATTGCAAGCATAAGTTTTACTATGTCTAATTACAAGCAACTAATAGTACAATCGCAAAGATTGAAGCGTAGAGAACTAAAAAAAGTAGTCACCTGTTTATCCCCAATTGAAGCGGAAGTTGATAGACCGAATTCATCGGAAAAGCCATTATCTAGCTTGTTTTGCTTTTTACTAGAAGACCTTGAATCTGAAAAATCATCTTTCCGATTTGTAAAACTGTTTTCCTTCTTAAGAACCTTCCCAGAAAACCCCAAATTATTCATCCCTCCAAGTTCTTCTGCATTGCTCTCCGCCATCCCCGCCGAACAAACCGCTCCCATTTTTTATTTGTAATCAATCTTCTTCACAATTCACAATCAGAAAAAGAGATTATAAAAAGAGAAGCAAAGGAATTAGGAATGGGTTGGGAAATGAAGAAATGTCGCTGAGAATTTACGACTCTGAGGTTTGACTTTGAAATAAAATATTCTACAATAAAGATAGGTGTGACGTGTTTTATGGGATATTCATAAAGAGCAGTGGTTGAATATTTCGAAGTAAGGAATAAAAAAATAATAAAAGGAAGGGAAGCTTATAAAAGTAAACCATATAAATGGAAAAACGCGCAAATGAAATGGAAATTTTTGTTTGGGCAAGGAGGGAAATCAAAGTCAAGACGTGGCACCCCAAAAATTAACGGGAACGTCGGACTCTCTGTAGCGGTATACTACTACATTACTACGCATCACTCGTGACACATCAAGTGTATGTGAAAACATGTTGGAATTCTAAATAATGTTTGCATACACACATTAAAAAGTTTAAAAGTATTTTTTATAGAAAGAAAATGATTAAAAATAATTGAATGTTTTAATATGTTTAAACATTTTTTATTTGATCTTGTGATCATACAAAAATACTTCGAAAACACGTTAATCTTTTCTATTATATGTCAAATGCTTCTTCTTCTTTTTTTTTAGGAAGTGTCAAATGCTTTGTTAAAAACCATAATTTTACCATTTTTTTTTTTTTTGAAGAAGCTAAAATGATATATATTACCAACGGAAAGCGGACTTCCTAGTACAAGGTGTACCAAGGAAGAAACACAAAGTCTGAACAATATTTACAAGGGAAAAGAAAGATATACAAA
>Ga0315915_1001971_pt1 | contig 25457 bp, 17 predicted proteins | sample MpolbnodulesMG_FD_207738 | JGI IMG/M metagenome (GOLD analysis project Ga0315915, IMG submission 207738) | Medicago polymorpha root nodule microbial communities from Los Angeles, California, United States - branched nodules | ecosystem: Host-associated > Plants > Roots > Nodule | place: USA...
GCCCGCTTGCCTTCTATTCAAGTGTAAATATTGGTTTATATATATATATATATATATATATATATATATATATATATACACACATTGTTGGGTTAATAGTGTTTTACCCCCTTGTAAAAAATAAAAAAAAAATTTCTTCAGTATACCCCCCTAATAGGCCATATAAAAACTATGGTTTTTTTTTTTTCTTCAGAAATTTTGGTTTTTGTATGCCCTATTAGGGGGTTTTCTGAAAAAAAAAATATATTTTATAGGGGGGTTTTTGAAGCCCAACAAGACTGAAGATGAAGCCCACGCCTAATGGAAAAATCCGAACATTGCTTTTTAAGCCCCCTAAAATTTCCAAAGGCCCCATAAAATACCGTATTTGCCCTCTTATACAACATATGGTAGATATATACCGAACCGGCTAGGAAGATAACTACGGGATACTCAATTACATGATCTGGTAGATATAATCCGGATTCGTTAGGGATATAACTTCAGAACGACATGTTATAGAAATTGCGGTGTTTTACCGCAGTTATTATATAAGACAGAACACAATTTTGGTTCTCTTATTTCCTCTTTTGCACTCCACTTAAATTTTATTCTAAACTTTGCAATTTTCCATAAGAATCATACCAACAAACCGTGTTAACTTCACTCAGTTGCAATCAATGTAAATCATATTTCTTCCTATCACATTGAAAGTCAACATAACACATGAGTAATGGAAATTGCTTGCTTTGAGTGCGTGGGATTAATTTAGAAAGCAATTTCTACAGCTTCTTACTTAAGGTCTAGACCAAATGCAAATGGGATTAATATTGTACACGTGAAGCATCAAGTAGTTTAGAAATTGAGTATCAAATACAGAACAATTGTAGCTATAATATTGTCCATCAATAGTTATATAACTAGAAATTGAGACTAAAAAATTAGGTGGAGATTTTACCTTAACTTTGGAGATAACCCTAAAGAAACTCTTATGAGAACAAATTTTAGGAGCAAGATTCAGCTATGGGTTGATTCGGAGAAATCATTTGATGCGTACAGAAGGAACATAAAATTGAGTGAAAAATGGTCTGGAGAAGGAATGGGTCGATTTTGAACTCACAGAAAGGAAGAAGAAATGAGACAATGAACTTATAAAAACAAATCTTGCACATACATACGGTACATATCAGGTAGATACATACAGAACTCTTGAATTAAGGGCAAATTGGAAAATTCAGGTGGCTTATAAAGAAACAGTCGAAAAATCCATGCCTTGCTGAAAATTTGAACACAAACGGCACTACACCTTCTTTGTAATTTCAGTAAACACGCTTCTGAAAACAACTTTCTGCATACGCGTGTTATCAACCGAAATAGCTTTCTGAAAACACGCTTCTTCAAGACACACTTCATCCAGAAATTCGATTATGTTAACATAAACATAACTAGCTAAAAATCTGAACCAAAACAGCTTTTGTAAAACGCGCTTCTAGAGTTCGCTTCCACCAAACGCGATTCTGCAACACAAATGTGAATGCAACTGAAAAATGATTTTTCCTGTCGATTTGGTTTCAAATTTATTCAATTGCTTCCAATTCTTGCTCAATTTTAATCGAATCGGAAAAGAAGAATGAATGAAGGAACTGAATCGAAACATAACAGAACGGAACTCTCGATAAGCGCTTGCAAGGATTATTCGAACAAAAACTTTGTTTGCTTTGTAGGAATTGTGTGTGCCACTAACAATAACCATTTTTCTCCCTTTGTCCTAAGACATCCACCATAGACGGTTATTGCGAAGAAATATGCGAACAGAGAATATTGAAGACAAATGCGTTCTTCCACCGGGATCGAAATCAACGATTGATTCGTCATGTAACTTGAAAAACGGAAGTCCATTGTTGAAGGTAGAAACTAGTTGTTCAATCTGTTTTCCGACGAACAACCACGAAGCCAAAGGCTTCACGGCGGTGACGCCATAAACAACGCTCCTCAATCGCACCGGAGTTGTGTGTATGATGAAATCTTCTGAAGCTTCAGTGACATCAAAAACAGATTCGCAATTCTTCAATGCTGGTTCAAGAACCTTCACGTAACCGTCTTCTTCGGAAGCAACCAACACAGAATCAATGTTCTTGCAAGAATCAACGAAAACGCATGAAATCTCACCAATCTTGATAGAGAATCCATCGAATTTTGGTTCGATTGAAGGAGTAGTAACCGAAACAATTGGAGACTCGAAACTACCGAAAAAGATGGGATCATGAGAAGCTAAGGTTCCTTAATCGCAGAAGCAGAAGCTGCGTCAACAGAGTCTTCATCTTCGTCAATTTCAGAATCGAAAGCGGAAGCAGTATCATCATTTTCATCCCTAGGGTATCGCTCTGATACCATATTATGAATCATGGAATCCCATGGATAAAGATCATAGTGATCAGCTAGAAAGAGAGCATAGGTGTATTCATGTGAGAGATACTCATAGTGACTCATAGTAGAGTAAACTATATTTGATAAAAGATGAATGAGAGTACAATAGTTGAGAGTTATTTATAGAGGTGAGTTAATGTAACTAACTCCTAACAACCTAACCAACTAACTAACCATAGTTTAGTTATCAACTAACTATGGTTTATTCACTACACTCTAATAAAAAGTTTCAAATAGCTTTCATAATTTTTCTTTTATATGCTTTTTGCATTGAAGATAATCATATTCGAGATGTCTAAGTGTCGTGCCTCTTCTAACCACGTGTAAAACTTGGTTAGCTACATTGTAGAAATTTACTCCATTTCGTAAGATCCAATCCCCTATAGTCAATAGCTTAATTGATAGTTATTAGATTAGATTGGATGGATCGGTTGATTTCCCCCTCTTTCTTTTGATTTATCATTTATACATGCCGTAATAATATATGCATAAGAAGATGAAAATGAACATCCTATCCAATCCAGCAAGGCAGCAAATATTATTAGAACTGAGGTAGATAGGTCTACAAGACCTAGTCAAAAGGATACGTCCCTCAATTAAAGTTGTAGTGGTCTTATAGTTGAATAATTAAAAGGCGAATGCTTAAAGTTTCCAGCATTTATGCATTCGAATGGATACATAACTATAATGTATTAAGTGGTGTGGAAATATTGGATCTACAATGCAGAATTATGTTAAGAGCTGCAAACGCTGGCTCTTTTCTTTGAGTGCAAGCCAAATAAGGTACCTCATAATTTGTAATTATAGTTCAGTTTATATTATTATGGAAACGTGAACTATTCTGCAACCCATTTTCACGGTTACATTGCATACATAATTTAGTATCATTATTATTAATTTATATTGGTATTGGGGTCCTACTTGCTTGTTTGATTTGTTGTACAAATGCTCAATTGTTTAAAATGGAATCTTAAAACTAAAGGAACATAAAATAAAATAAATGGAAAAAGATATTTTTTAGATAAATAAATATTTTTAGTATTTTCTCTTTCACCAAGTTTAAATCCCGATTGTTTAACACATTTAACCTTTAGCATATTCATTTTTATTTTAGTAAACTTAATAATAAATTTAAATTCAAAGTTATATTGACATAGGTATTGGCACTCATTGCCTCCATGGTGTCACGTTCCATTCCTCTTCCTTTGACGGTTCATCGTGGCCATCCTCCTTCGTTTTTCATTCCCCAAAGATCGTTTTGCTTTCCATGTGCCTACTTTTTTTACCAGCATACGTGATTCCTGATCAACCTTACAACAAATTTAAAATGAATCACACACATCACGGTACTCTACAATAGTTTGTCCGAAGCTCTTACAAACGCTTATGATACATCTTTAAGTTTGTTACCATTTCCTTGTCTAAAGGGTTGTGCCCTTATCATTGAGATACCAGAGGAGGAATTTCAACAAGGTCTAGCTAGTTGCAAGAACAACATTCATTGCTAAAAACTTGAGTGATAAGCCAAAAAAATGTTGCTTTTTTACCTTTATCTATCTCCCATTTATATGATCGTCGAGTGTATGTAATGCTTATTTCTTCTCTTAGTATGTTGTAGTGTATTTAATCTCTTTTAAACAAGTTGTTTTAATGTTAATCTTTAAAAGTTATTTTGGCCACTTAAGTTTTAGTGTTGGTCTTTCGAGATTAGAATGGAAAAAGATGGAAATGCTTGTTTAATGTGGATTAAGCCATCGTGCATGCTTGCTTGGAAAAGATGATGACTTTGCATCCTAGTGATGTTTAAAGACTAGGAATAACTTTTAATTTCATAGCGAAGCATTGTAACAAAGTATGTGAATCAGATCACGTTGAAGCAACAAATTCAAATCCAAATGTTATTTATGAATCATGATAAGAACATACCAAATTTTTGGAAAGTATAGTTAAAGTTGATTTTGATCATAACTCTGTCTAAGTTGAGGATAATTCCTCGGATGGTGAGTTTTTTTTTTGTTAAGTAGTCTATTGGCTAAAATTTCATCTCTTAAGGTGAATAACTGAGGAATTTGGATTTCGAACCCCAACTCATGTATATATAATGCAATATCTCTATCAACTAAGTTAAATTCATAGAGACAGCGATTGATTTGTTTATTGTTGTTATTTCTAAATCACATATGCTTAAACTTAGGAAACTCAAAACTTTCTCTAAAGGCGGGGCATTACAAATCAAATTAGGTGAACACATTAATACACATATAAAGTTTGGTTGAGTATGTATTTACGATCGACTTATTCAATGACATGTCGTATTTTTGTATTAATTTATTTAAAATTCAAATCAAATTTTGAATGAATTTTGTCCGGAGAATATCAATCCCGTCTAAACTTGAGGGTACCTTAGAATTTACCTTCATATTAGATGCGCTTTTTGATTTGTGTTAACAGTTCTCCCATCTTTTTATTCTTTTGACTTTGTTTTCATTATTTCCTTTCCATTATGTTTATTTTTTCTTCAATAAATGTTATTTTTGTTGCTTTAAAAAAACGTTTGCTAATTTAACTTTGAACATCAGTTAAAATCTTTTTTTTAGGGACCCATCAATTAAAATCTTGTAAATCAAGAGTACTCAAGTTTAATCTTTAGTTGAAAATAATCAAAAGTTACTTTATTTCACTCATAGTCGAACATTAGATTATTTGCGTCTATTTTTCTAAATTCAGAAAGTTAACACAAAAACAATTGTAAATTTAAGAATTTCATATATTCTTTTTTTTCATTTTTAAAATAGTTTGAACAGTAGTATAATTGTAACCGTAAATTATTCAAGAAATGCTAGAAATACCTTTTTTTTCTAACACTCTCTTTAACATTCAATTTTTTACTAAATGAAACTTGTGTGAATTTTACCACTTTATGTAAGATTCATTTTTAAAGTGTGCAATCTACATAAGTTTCATCCAATAAAAAAATAAGTGTTCGAAAGGAAATGTAATTTAACACTTCTCAAATTATTTTTATGCAATGGACCATAAGACAGGAGATATTAAAAATGAAATTAAGGATGGTTGAGAAGGAAAAAGACAATTCAAGAACATCACGTGACACTAAGACAATAGTAACTGTTAAAGAATCAAAGATGGACAAGCAGAATCATCCCACCCCTGCATACAAATTCAAAATTTAAACTTAACATGATTTTAACCAATAAATGCTGCTGAAGTTATGTGTCTTTATCAAAGAAAACACTCTCCTTGAGTTACTCCAGACTCATGAATCATATATGAAAACAAACCGGCCAAGCCCATGGTCATACACCAATATACGTGTTTTGTAAGTGTTTAGACTATACCTACGTCACAGTCGAACTTTAGGTTACCAATACCTTATTTCTTTGAAAATCGGATGGTTAATTAAAAAAAAATAAAAAATAGCACATGTTTTGACTCAACCAAAATTTACATTTTTAAACCAATATATAAACCTTTCAGTGGTTTAAAAGACATAATATTAGTATATCAGTCGCGTAGTTAATATTTTATATTATTTTAGAGGAATTCATCAAATAACTACTAGAACACAAATTAATTAATCTTTTTAATTACGCAAACAGTTGATTTAGGCATGTTTTGCTATACTTATTTTGATCCGGTGAACAGTCATTATCAAAGAAAAAGGACATGTAGTTGAAAATTTAAAAAATTGCATACTCTCTGTTGACCTTAATAAACAATACAATACAAATTTATATACATATCAATGAATTCCTATTTGCATAAAAAAATAGTATATGTGGTGTGAAATTCTTTTTACATTGCGCCAAAAAACACTGAAAGATATTTAAAAAATTACAGTCAATAAGTGCCAAAATACAAAGGAATCGTACTTTGGAGGTGGATATTTAATTATTTATAGCTAAAAGACAATGACTTCAAACTCACTTTGTACCAAAATTCCATTCTCATCCTTGTTTTTCAAAAATACACAAATTAATCACATTGTTTATTTTTGAACTTACACATCACACTTCCCTTTTTCAAAATCTTCAAACTCTTTTGGTTCTGATCTGATTCTGAAATACAAAAGATGGGAACTTTCTCTGCTGAAACTGAAACTGAAACTTCAGATCATAACCAAATGCATGTCATAACTGCTAACACCAAACAGGACCACAATTGCAGGTATCTCTCTCTCTCTCTCTCTATATATATATATTGAATTGTGAAAAATTGAATGACATTGTTCAGTTATTGGTTTTAGTAGCAAGAAAATGGAAGTAGATGAAGGTTTGAATTTGAACACTGTGGCATGTCTAAGAGGGAGGTTACTAGCAGAGAGACAGGCTTCAAAAGTAGCTAAGGAACAAGCAGAATTCATGGCCAATAAGGTAATGATATTAATTAATTAATATAATAATATTTTTTACCTTTTAACTAATAGTAACAATGTTTCAATTCACTTTTCTGTGACATTGTTTAGAACATCATCATAAAGGAAAGAAGATAATGACACTGATGTTTTTCTGTTTTGTGTGGTTTGTTTTCTCTGACATAACTTTTATTCTGTTTTTGTGTTTCTATTTCTGAAATAATTGAAAGTTATTTTTTGACAGTTGGTTGAGTTGGAAAAATTGGTTAAAGAAGAGATCAAATTAAGAGATAAATCTGAGAGAAAGCTTAAATTTTTGAGGAAAAAGCTTGAATCTTTCAGCAAATCCTCCAAATCAAAACAATTGGGGCATTCTAATTCATCACAGAGTTGTGAAAATTCTTGTGGGTCATCATCAATTAGTTCAAATTCCAAATATTCAGAAGCAAATGAAACACAAAATCCAGTTCCAAATCAAAATGTTTCAGAGACACAGAATAGTTCATCCACATCAAAAGATTGTGATTCTCAGATTACTGATGATTCAAGTAGTAATTCAAAACCAAGCTCTGAGTTTGAGAATTTGAAGAATGATGAAAGCAGGTATCATTAGATTTGAACATGTGATTTTTTTATTTTTTTTTTGTATTTTTTATGAATTGTTTTTTAATTGTATATTTTTGAGCATGTTGTCAATTTTGGAATTTTGGTGTCATGTTTTTCAGGATTTCTAGTTTAAGCACAAAATCATCAGTGACAGAGAATAATGAAAGTGATCATGCAGATTCCTTTGATAATTCTTTGGCATTAGTTCCTGTGACTGTGAATGTGACAGCAACATCTCAAGCTACTGCAACTAATCACAAACAAGTCAATGAAAGTATCTTTGAAGCTCTAGATGCATTGAGAGTTGCCAAGGAAAAACTTCAAAGTTCCTTAGGAATAAGGCAAATGATTCGCGTTGGCCTAATGTAACTTCTCACTCCGAGATAGTAATGAGTGCATATTTGGATTGACGGTGAGTTTGACAAAATTACTGTGCCAATGTAATTTTGTGAAGAAATCATAGTGGCACAACATGATTTTGCTGAATTTACTGCCGATCCAAATATGGACTAAGGCTAAATTATTTGATAATTCTATGTTAATGCATTATAGAAATTAGATTATTCAGCATGTAGATAGAGATAGGTGAGAACAACAATAACCTTGAATAATGGGATTGGTAGAAGAATGGTAAAGTTCTTGTGAATTGTGGTTTTTCACTTACCACAGAAAACATGTGACGTTGGGATGTGTTGTCAGTTTAACGCTTCTTCTACTATGGGGTTCAACTATTTTGTCTATATCCTTTGTGCTTTTTTTGTTTTCATACACTTTTGATGAGTTTCAATGTGGTCATCACTTAATTCATGTGACTCACATCAACATTATTGATTTTGGGTAGGCTAGTTCTTGTTAATCTTTACACACAAAATGATGGTTTTTTTTTGTATATTGTGTCATTGTAGGGGATCACATGTTCTCTAGATGTAAGAACGTGTTCTTATTAAAAATTTAATTTGACTGCAAAAGGTGAACTATGGTGACAACTAGGGTATCCATGAAAGAATTGTGGGTAATTTACCTCTATCAATATACATTAGCCACGTAAGCTCATATCCATGAACTATCTTGACCCCATCAATAAATTGATCATTTTCATTGGTTGGTGGGTAAATTATTCACCATTCTTCAAAGATAATTTAGAAAAAACCGTGAACTATTAATTAACTTAAGAGTAAATTCGTGATTAAAAACTAGTAGGAAATTTGTTTATCAATTTGGTATTTTTGTTGTTGTTAACATAGTTTTAATTAAGAATCCAAATTGAACTCTTGATTTGGAGATACTTTAAGAAAACAAATGTGATATAAGCTATATTGTTAAATAATAACATCAAGACTTTATCATAGATTGTTAAAGAACCGAAGTAGGTTGATTGAGTTGATAAAAATTCAATTCATATCTGACAAAAAAAAACCCGAATCTTGTTGTTGATATGATACGACGACATTGTTTTTGTATAATATGTAAATATCATTTTAAGTTTTATGACTTTCCCTAGTCCAAGTGAGATCTCTCATCTCTCACTACCTAATTTGCCTAAACTTTACTTATAAAAAAGAATATGGTTATATAATAACTCATTCAACTAATGGTTCAAAGGACAACAATGTTGAAACAACCGGTTTGATCATGTACGGCAGAAATCCTCATATCTAATTTGTAACGGTGTTTCAAAAATAAGTGATACACACCAACATACATTATCAATTAGTAGAATTGAACAAAATTATCAACATATATACATCAATATCATTAACTGCTAGTATGAAATACTTGGATGATGATTTTCATGGTGTGTTTTGACCGGTGAAAACTATGAAAAGTTAACTTGATTTTTTTTCCTCACAATTGTCACATTTTTCCTCTAAAAAAAAGTGTCACATTTTATTAATCCCACTATAAACAAAATATCACAATTAGTGTTATTGGGACATCCACTATATGTTGGTACCTTCACCCCCATTGTCACATGACCAAAGACCATATACATAGACAATTCAAGTACGGTTATGCATCACATGTAACTATACAAACCAAGTCCTAAATTTTATAGATTGCTATAACTTTCTATCTTTCGGATTCAATTATTTGGTTTAAATCAACAAAGTTTACCAACTACTACATGCATCTTCTTATAGAAAATTCTTTTGGTCCCGGGTGTCCCGCTCTTGGATTTCAATAAATGCCAATGTCTTTATCAAATGTAAAAGTATAGTGATAGTGATTATTTTGCTGTTGTTTTAACTCTTCACAACTTCTATTTGTATTTTCCTTAAAAAAAAAAAAACTTCTATTTGTATTTGGTTTCACCCACATTATTTTGACAAAAGAGGTCTCTATAATAGACTATATTTAGTTAAAGGTAAATAAAATCTTAGTATAAATTTGTTCCTTTACTAGGGATCAAGTTTGGATGTCAACCAAAATTGTGACTTTAAATAGAACTTATCTACCGGTTAAGACGGAAATGGTTGATACAGATCGTCTGCAGATATAACTTCATGTAATAAAGGATCTTGATTGTTAATTTAAGATTGAATGGCTCATATTATACAATAATAAAATTAGCTTTAAACGACACCGACTGTTGATTTGTGATTGGATGGTTAAGATCAGTAACTGCATCAAGACACCAAATTCAAATTAAAAAATGGTTGATAACTCTTTAAACATTAATTTCTTTATGTAAAAAAAATGTCAAAAATAGCATGTTCCATTTTGTCGCTGAAAGTAATTACACAAGAAGAAAGTGGTTGAGAGCCTTAATCACAAGTAATAACATAACGATGTTATAAGTAGCATAAGTAATCTCCAAAATTTATTGAGAAAATATTAGATTGGGGAACTAGTGAAAAAGATGATGGAAGAAACAGGAGGGTAAATTAAGAATTTCATCTATTCTGCATTGCTTCTAAAAAATCTAACATATGACTTCAGTAAGCTAACTTGTACTAGAATCAGTCATTAAAATCAATTAACTTTACCATGATCCTTGTGACACAATAGGACACATATCTTCTAACAGAAATTGGACTTGGGAAATATAGAGAAGCTGAAATCTAACATTACTGAAGAATCTATAAAATGAATTTTAACAGTACAAGAGTCTATTATAGAGACCATGAACAACTTGTAACAGCAGGCTGAGTACTTTTTCTGTGACAAAAAATAAAATCTAGCTACATGTGCTTAGTGATAACATGGAGAACAAGGTTGTGAGCAAGTGAGACAATGCTCATATCATCACAATAGATGATAGGAGCAGTGAGTTTTACCAGAAGGTCTGATGATAAGGATTGAAGCCACGAGATGTCTGCGGTGAAAACTGACAAGTCCAAACCTTTGTGCTTGAACTGGCCAGAGCAGCATACATGTAGTTTTACTCACAGGAAACCTCTAGCAATCATTTCATAAAGTTCCAACATCAGGAAGGCAACCATGTCTTCCATTTTTGACAGCAAGGTCAATGCTTCACCAATTAGACCTTATTACAAAGCCCATGGATCATAACATTATATGCTACTCTATTACAGTTAATAAAAAACCTTTGCCCAAAAGATTATGAAAAATCTCTATTTTCAAGTCTTCCACCTATGCATAGTCCATCAATAAATACTTGTATGTGTGTAGATTTGGTTGAATACCTGATCTTTAATTTTCTTGAATAATGTAATTGGCTTGTCAACATGATAGTTTTTTCATAAAGCATTTAATAGGGAATTGTAGGGGATCACATCAGCTGATTGGTCTCTATCATGCATCTCATCAGGAAGAATCTAAACAAATGACACCTTAACAAATGACATTATGAATAATCTTTTTTAAATGCATTTCTTTATAGAAATTCAAGGCTTCATCAATCATTAATCTTACATAATCCTTTAATCAAGATACTATAGCGATGAAAACTAGGTGACTTTGAGCCTAGCGTTGAAAATATATTTGGCCTTGTTCATTTCATCTACTAGACAATACTCACCATTAAAAAATTATAAGTAACACGTCGGGTTTTACACCTTTCATCATCACGACTATCACCATTTTAGCTTCTTTCACCTTTACTTTCTTGCATAATGCATCAACCAATATACTACAAGTGATTTCCAATACCATTCCATTTAGCAATTCAAATGTATCTTTCAAATTGACCCACAGTTCAAAAACCATACATTAAAGCACTATAAGTGACAACATTAAGCAAAATTCTCTTGACGGCCATCTAAGAATATAAAAAACAAACACATGATCTACGTTTACCTTATGGTAAAGACTATCAATAATTGTGTTGTAGATTAATACATCAGGCTTTATGAATTTTCATTTGTTAAGAGTCCCACATCGGATAGGACATGGCCTGACAATGTGTTTATAACTGGGGGCAGTCATCACCTCACAAGCTGGTTTTGTGGAGTTGTGTTAGGTCCAACCACTATTTCTAAGATCATTCAACCTGTCTCACCAACCCAAGGGTAACTCTTGTTTGTCCCATTTTACATAACTTGTTGATCAACGAAACCGATTGGTACTAATTCGTAGTGCAGAGCTTTCATAACTTCGCCAATACATAAAATGCAATATGACCGATGTGGAGGTAACAATTGATGAAGATGTTTAAAGAAACAAAATATGGTTTAATTCTAAGAACCTAAAATTCGATGATGGGTGGGAAAGCATGCATTTTGAATATGTTATTGAATGAGCAAACGACGTGATTAGCATTGGGAGTGAATGGAATTGCATGGAGGAAAATGAGGGAAATGAAAGAAGAAGAAGAGTAGTGTTGGATTGAGTGAAACGGCTTGTAGAAAGAGTGTTGAATATAATTAGGGTTAACATATGTTTACCATGCGAGTTATAGTTTTGCCCCTATAAAAAAAAATTAAATTTCAATCTTGTAATATGAAAGATTCTTTAATTTTAAATGTATATCACTATATATACTTGAGTCACCTATGACGGTGTAAAAATGATGACATGACACGCTGATTTGATATTTTTAATTCTTTTTCTTTAATTTTTTGCCACTTCCTTTTTCCGTTAATTAAAATTAATTGTAAAAAATCAAAATTAAAAACATCATTCATCTTCATCTTTTTCTCTATTATGTTCATCAACCTACCATTGTATCTTCATCTTCCCAAACACAAATCCAGGAAAAAATTTATGAAAAATCCAACCCATTTTCGATCTCATCATCAACCCATTCATAATTTTTTTTCTTGGAAAATCAATCCCTTTTCATCCAATCAAAATACTCTCATCATCATCGATCATTCACATAGAAAATATACAGTCATATTGTTCACTTTGCAATCTTGTAAACTGATTCTTCGTATTCTTATTTCCTTTGCAAACTTTCCAACCCTTCTTTAATTTTTCCCTGCTCTCATCAATAAACATTCAGTCAAGAAATTTCACAAACAACTTTCATAAATACACAAAATCAATAATTAAAAATTGTTACAAATGTTTTAGTGTGATTATTATACCATATGATGCTTAAAAAGTCATAACCCAAACACAACAACACCACACTACACAACACGTACTACACCCCTCACACACACACTATCATATCATATCATTTCTTATATAGCGTGTAGAAAAAATATGATAAGATAATTGGTCATCTCAAAAAATATAATAAGATAAAATAATGTTATCATGTTTAATATCTTAAAATAATCGATTTTAAGATCTTGTCTTGTCTTATCTTATCATTATCCAACTTTATATCTAATATCATATATCTATCGTATCCTAACCACAAAACTCCCTTATTTTTACTAAAATTGTGTTCAATAGAAGTCAAAATCAATTAAGATACTCTTCACAATACACAGTAATTCTAGTAAACTTTACTTGATATCATAAACTTCAAAACACAAAAAAGTTAGAGTTAGATGTTATAGTTAAAACTCAAAAGATTGAAAACAGAAAATCGTATAGTCCATCCGTCTCTTATTACATGATCATACAATAGAAATCATTGGTATTAAACGTAATTATTGGAGTAATAAATTTGTTTGAAATATTTTTTAGTTTTACATATATACCCATACAACTATTAATATCATGAGAGAGAGAGTGTATTTTTGATTTTCAAAGGTAAATTAGTATTTGTGTGCAAAAATTATCGATGCGTGTGTAATTTTGTAAAAGGTCATACATCAAGGGCAAAATAAATCTTATAAATAGGGATGGAGGGAGTACAACACAACAATATACTCTATTCGGCCCTATATATAAGAGAAGTTTATGTCAACAAAAGTTGATATATCTGATTCAAAATTTAGGCCAAATACATTAACTTTTATTGACTCAATTTTATCTTATATAGAGAACTAGAGGGGGTAATGTTGATGTTGCAAGTGTGTTAGTTTCTATATTGAACCGTATACTCTATCTAACATTCATTCTCTTATCGGTTTAAATAAATGTGGATCTACACTTTGGAAATGTAACCCACGTACTGTGGTGGGACATACAATGATTTCATTCAATAAGAGAGAGTGTTGAAAAGAGTGTTGTTGGCATTTCATTTAGTAGTCATAGTGTCATACAAAATATGTTAATGCGTCTTTGATTTATTTCTTTGTTGGACAACTAATAAGTGATGGTTTAAGCTGGTACAAGAAATTATTGCATTGCACAAAATATGTATGTGTATCTTTTACTTCTCTCTTGATAGTCACTAAACAAACTTTGAAGCTTACATAAGAAGTTCACGTCACAGAAAATAAGTAATTCTGTCTCATGTTCATCTGTTTAACAATCACTAAATAATTGATGAAGCTTGCACAAGAGATCACTTCGTCGCGCAGAATATGCAAGTGTGTTTTTGTTTCTCTATTGAGATGTCACTAAATGATTGTTGAAGCTGACACAATAAATTATTTCTTTGCACAAAATTATGTGACTTCTGGTTCTCTCTTGGACAATCTCTAAATGGGTGGTGAAGCTTAAATAAGAACCACACAAAGTATGTAAGTGTATCTTTTATTTTTCTTTATGAAAGTTGTGGGCAACATAAAAAGTTATTGCGTCTCGCAAAATATGAAAGCGTATATTTGTTTCTCAAATTTGATAATCGCTAAATGATTATTGAAGTTGATAAGAAAAATTACCGCATCACACAAAATACGCAATGTATATGTATCTTTTATTTCTCTTTAGGCCAGTTGGAGACAACACAAAAAGTTTTTACATCTTGTAAAACATATAAGTGTGTATTTGCTTTGCTATTAACAAAAGTGTGTATTTGCTTCTCAAATTGGACAATCGCTAAACGACTAAACGACTGTTGAAGCTGACAGAGAAACCCCTGCATCACGCGAAATTTGTATGTGTGTCTTTTATTCCTCTTTAAGACATTTGAAGGTAACAAAAGGTTAATTGCATTTCGCAAAATATGTAATCGTGTCTCTTTTTTCAAATTAGACAATCACTAAACGACTATTGAAGCTGACGCCAGAAATTATTGTGCGTCACGAAAACACAACTTTGCACCGCATACCAAGCTATCTGAATGTGTAACCAACCATGCTAAGTAATAAGGGCCAACATTAATATTGTTCAAGAAACTATTGAAGTTGACGCACCGCATACCAAGCTATATGAACGTGTAACCAACCATGCCAAGTAATCAAGGCCAACATTAATGTTGTTTAAAAAATTATTGAAGCTGACGCCATAAATTACTGTGCGTCACGAAAACACAACTTTGCACCGCATACCAAGCTATCTGAACGTGTAACCAACCATGCTAAGTAATCAAGGCTAACATTAATATTGTTTAAGAAGAAACTATTTAAAACATACAAAAACAAACTTATTATATACCACGTGTCTTGAGGTTTTAATTTAAAATATGACATTAAAATCTCTATTATGATTTATATCATTAATATCATGATTAATGTCTGGCTGATTTTAGATCCTCTTGTGTATCCCCTGACAAGTGGTTAGTTAGTCTTCAATCATCCTATGTTATAGAGAAAGTATATGTGAGTGACAACAATCCACGCGGAAATCTCCTTACTTTATATTACTCCTCCCAACATCAAAGTTGCCTAAAACCTCAAGATTATTGCTTAAAAAGGGTGATGTTACTCAAAAACCTCAACCATTAAATTGAAGACTTATTAAGAAACACAAACTCACAAAATTAAAGCTATTAATTACAAGGGACATTAAAAAAAGGACAAGAGAAACAATGTCAGACTATGTTGTTATTGTTTAAAATAAAAATCTCTTTCCATCTTACTGATCATAGATCTACAATATCCTTCTCTTATCTCATTGTTTACCTTTGGTCACTGAGATCACAGACCAACTCTGCCATATAGAAATTCTTATGTGCTTTTCCAGCTAAATTTGTTTCTCAAATATGACACACTCACTGAATTCCAAAACACATTAGACTCATATTTAAGCTACATAGTGCCAACAAAACACACACCATCATATTCTCTGAAACTTGCATGAGAAACCATCTTTCAAAGATACTTACATCTCTCTCAGTTAGTTTACCCCATACCCTTTTGGTTTTTACCTCAAAAGTTTGTTCTTATCCAAATAGTGTTTGCTTCTCAAGGGTCTATAAATATACATACAAATTCAGAAGCTAAGGTAACTCATTGAAGAGGTTTGACAAAAGATGGTGAGATCTTGCTGGAAGCCAGCTGCAGATGGTGATGATGGAGATGGAAGTGGAAGTGGGAGTGGTGGGAGAGTTGATGGATTGTTATGGTACAAAGATTTAGGGAACCATATTTATGGTGAATTTTCAATGGCTGTGATTCAAGCTAATAGTTCATTGGAGGATAGAAGTGAATTTGAGTCTGGACCTTTGAGTTCTAACCATTTGGGTCCTCAAGGGACTTTTATTGGTGTTTATGATGGTCATGGTGGAGCTGAAGCTTCTCAATTTGTCAGTGACAATCTTTTCTGCAATCTCAAAAGTATTTTCATTCTCTCTTCTTTACCATAACTATGTAGATTTTCATATTCATTTTGAAATAGTTTTCTATATGTTGGTCTCTTATGTATATTTTTAAATTAATCGAGGGCTAGGAAAATTTGTAGTCTTTTCGGCCAAACATCAGTCGTTGGATTAATCTAAAAGCTCGTGTTTTGCCGGAGAGGCTGCGGTGCTACACAAGATCGAAATCGCCAAGCTGTTCGTCTTATTCCAACACCTTGAGTATTTTTTAACATGAATCCTCTATAGCCCCTTGTGTAGATTGTTAGATTATGAGATGATTTTTTTTCTCTTTTGATCCAACAGTGTATAGTCAGGTGCACCAAAGTGGTGATTGTGGAGGATTCAATTTGATGATTTTTTATATGAACATGTACTTGAATTTCTCCAAAACATTTATACAAAAAATAATCCTAGTAGCCTCTTAGGCCTCAACAAAAAATAAAGAAAAATAAATAAAAAATGCATGTATATTTGACCCTCTCATGCACTAGGTTACCTTTATTTTGAGTTTATTATTACTTAGTAAATTTTCTTTGTAATCCAGGGCTTGCAGCTGAAAATCAAGGCTTGTCAGAAAATGTGATCAAAAGGGCATTTTCAGCAACAGAGGAGAGTTTTCTATCACTTGTGAATAAACAGTGGATAAGACAGCCACATATTGCATCAGCAGGTACTTGTTGTTTGGTGGGGATAATTTGCAATGGACTGCTATATATTGCAAATTCTGGTGACTCAAGGGTGGTGTTAGGAAGACTAGAGAGGGCAACAAGGGAAACATCAGCCATACAATTATCTGCAGAACATAATGTTAACCTTGAAAGAGTGAGAGATGAACTTAGATTAAGACATCCTTATGATTCACAAATTGTGGTTATGAGACACAATGTTTGGCGTGTCAAAGGCCTCATACAGGTACAAATTTGGTTAAATATATTTTTAGTCCGTAAAATTTTTGTAATTCCTGTTATTAGTCTTTGTATCCACTTTAGTCCTTAAAATTTACAAAACTACATGCTTTTTGCAGGTTTCGCGATCGATTGGTGATGCATATCTGAAGAAAGCAGAATTCAATAGGGAGCCTCTACCATCAAAGTTCAGACTTGCTGAAACATTTTTCAAACCAATTCTCAGCTGTGAGCCATCAATTTCAACACATAAACTTCATCCTGATGACCAATTTCTCATATTTGCTTCTGATGGATTATGGGAGCAGCTTAGTAACCAAGAGGCTGTTAACATAGTTAACAACAATCCACCTAATGTAAGGCTCCACACTTTGACATTATTGCGAATCTGGACCATCAAATCTTGATCAAACAGTCCAGGTGTTTTAGCTTGTTTTGCATGTTAAAATATAGAGTTATCCGATCTTAATTGGACGGATGAAATTGCGTGAATGCAGGATTGTCGCAACTGCATTCCGACTAACTTGTGGTACACTATGGTCCTTTAAATTAATTTATTTGAACTTATCTACGGATACAATGAAAACAACCGATGATATATCTTAAGTTGTTTTCAGCTGATTTCCATAAGCTCTCCAGGATAAGTAATGAAAACAACTTATAGCTTACATGAAAATAATTTTACTTATTTTATCATTTGTTATAAAAATAACGTAAACATAATCACTTACATGATAAGTGCTTATGCTATACGTGCTTAATTAAGTTATTAATCTAAATATGCATTTGATCTAACAGGGAATTGCAAGAAGACTTGTGAAAGCAGCACTTAGAGAAGCAGCAAGGAAGAGAGAGATGAGACTAGCAGACCTTCAAAAGATTGAACAAGGAACAAGGAGACACTTCCATGATGATATAACTGTGATTGTTGTGTTTCTAAATCACAAACTGATTGATAACAGCTCTCTTTGGGGTTCTTCTCTTTCAATCAAAGGAGGTGGATCTGCTAATCACTAAGTTGATTGATCATCATCATGCAAAAATAACAAAAAAAAATATATCTGTATATTGATATTAAGCAACTATTATTATAGCCAATCAAATTTTAGACAATTGTCTCCTCAAAAAAAAAAAAAAACAATTTTAGACAATTGTCATTGTCACCCCCTACCTTGTTCTGTCCAGTTTATGATCTGGTGGATTAAAATGAACATATATTTTGTACAGATGGAATGTCCATTGAAAAGCTTATATATATGAATTTTTCTTTGCCAAAAGGAAGGTATTTCAAAATATTTGTTATTTTTGGGCCATTATATATGTATCGTGTATAAGCACCACCAACGAAAAAGAATAACAATACTGGAAAGATAAGCTATGTAGAAATAGAATTTGCCCCATTCACATACCTCTAAATTTCATTATTCATTTGATCAAATAAAAAGTATTGAAAAATATATGTTTATCTTTTTAATGTGAAGAATATGACTTTTTTTTATCCTTAAAAAAGACCGTCTTCTTTTTTATGTTAATATTATATTTGGCTCTTTAAGTTTAGGTTATTTGAACTCATTATAAAACTTTTTTTTTATTTAGTCGTAGCAAATAACTGTTGATATTGTCTCGTGAGCTTAATTCAATTGATAGAAATAATACATTATAAAATATATAAGGTGAGAGATCGAACCCAAACACCCCACTTCAATTATTCACTTTTAAGAAGTAAATCTATAGCCACTAAACAACTTGAAGAAGAAAAAAAAACATTAATGACACTCCACAAACATACATTCTTTTTCGAAATCAAGTGTGTTTAACTCACAAATTCAACGTGCACAACCAAGTCTCCTAAAAAGTTCAACGGACTAAAATTTGAAATTTTACATTAATATTAATTTGGATTAATTTTTTTTGTTACAAAAGAAGGCAAAGCCAAAAAAGAAACAAAACTAAAAAGCTAATCGAATATTCCTAAGCATGCAAGTTCCGAGTATATCATCAAAAAGGAGTTTTTGGACCTCACTAGGAGGAGACTCTAATACTTGCAAATTCAAGTGATCCATAAAAATATTTAAGTTAGATAATCAATCAGCCCTCCTATTTCCTTCACGTCAAGTATGGTTGAGTTGAACATTCTAACTCATCTTCAACAACTTTTGGATCCGGTGAACTAAAATAGGAATATTCTCATTGAATTTGAAATTATCAGAAATCATGTCGATCAAAATCTTTGAATCACTTTCCACTATAAGATGAGAGTAATGCTCCCTCTAAGCCATGTCCAAACCCAAACATAACCCCCACATCTAAGCATGTAAGGCATCACAAGCTCCATTTATCGTCTAAATCACAAAAAAGACCGCCACAACTAGAAATATCCCCCATATCCTTGCAAACAGCATCGCCGTTGAGCTTGATCCAACCTTCTCGAGGCCACTTCCAACCTATATAGATAATGTCTTTCAACTTTGGACCAATATGAAGATGCTCTAAGTTATAGTCTTCAATATCTTGGACGAATATCCGGATAAAAGAAATAGAGTTGTTCGGCCTAATGAAATCAGCTTCAAAAATAGTTTTATTCCTCCACATCCACAAGTACCAACACGTCGTCATAAAAGTTATCTTCCAACTTAAAGTGCTCGTCTTAACGCCTTTCTTGATGAGGTTATTGAAGAATCAATCCTTACAATCGAAAGAAAATAAATTAGTTATAAAATAAAAAACAACGATATTAAGTCGCTCTTCTAGAATAAAGTATAATTATAAATAAAATAGAAAATATCTCCTAATAAAATATTTCCATTCATTACTATATCCAAATATTGGTATGAGTGTGCTGCGACCACACTCCAATCATAAGTCTAAACACTTAACTTATCTTGTAATTCTGGCGCAAAACAAAAAGAGTGGTATTGGCTTCATTCCCATTCTCTCCAAAGTTTCAGTTCATTTTTCTCAAATTTGAATTATGGGATTGGCTTCTGTTGTTCACAATGGAGTCCAAACTCCATTGAATCATGGCTTTCTCAGGAGGGTCAGAGTTTCACATTCCAAAACCTCAACACTCCACTTCCTTCACCGTCCTATCTCTTCTTTTTCCTCAGGTATTCTCTATCTCTCTCCTCCAAATTCACCATTTTATTACTTCTTAATTACTTCTTTACCCCTGATCGCATTTTTTTTTGTGTTTGTTGTGGCAGTGTATCATTTACATCGTCCTCTCCGTCTCCCACTTCCATGCTCCAAACCAATTCGTCAGGTGCATCCATTTCATGCTTCAGGTCACTCTCTTCATTTTCTTCCAATGCTTACTGTTCCCTTCTTATCCAATTATTCGTTAATGAAATATGTTTTTAGTCCATGGGCTTGAATTGATTTTGACATGTTTAATTAATTTTGCCTCCAATAATTGATTCTGACTTGATCAGAGCTTTTGATTCTAGAATTGGTTTTAAGACTTAAATTTAGAGTGCGTTTATTTAGGATTTTTTAGAAGAAAAAAAATATCACTTCTGTCATTTTGAAGGTGTTTGTCTAGTACTTTTTAAAAAAACTCTTTTATCAAAAAAATCATTTTTGACTCTAAAATGAAAAGCTATTAGGATTAGTTTTTCCCAAAATCTTTTTTTTTTTATTTTTTTTTCAAAAACAAGAAGGTAGTAGTACATGAACTAGTCTTTAGATTTTTTTTTTACAAATCTCTAAAAAATATATTTTTTCCAAAACTAAAACAAATGCACCCTTATTGTTCTACTCACTTTTAGCTAGAATTAATTTTACGAAATTCATTCAAAATCTATTCTTGTTACTGCATAACCAAACACAACATGTAAATTTTTAGTTTTTTTATTTTTGATCCAATGTCCACCTTTTATTCCTACAAATTACAAAACTACATGCTTTTAGTCCTCTCTTGTTTGGATAAAGAGTTTAATTAAGCGCTTATAGCATACACACTTATTATAAAGTGTATATACAACAAAAGATAAAATGATAAAATAAAGTCAAGCTATTTTCATATAAGCTACAAAATCTTCACAAAAGCTATCCTGAAGAGCTTATGGAAATAAGCTAAAAACAACTTATGGACATGTCATAAGCTGACTCTATAAGCTCTCCCAAACAGTCTCACAAATGCTTATGATAAGTAATAAAAAGTGGATACAAGGCTGAACCAAGTTTGATATAGTTATAAGGAATCAAAACATATTTAACCCGTGATTAGTTTAGCCCTTTATTTTATGAGTGGTGGTGCAGATGTGAAGAGAATTACTGCACAACGAGATGATGAGATATCTTCTACTGAGGAATCACAGAGTTCTGCTGTTAGAACTGTAGCCTTATGGGTGGGTAAATCTCTGCTAACTATGCTTTTATTGCTTTTCTTTTACATTTTCTTTGCTTCCTCTGATTTCATTTACATTAATCTAGCTATGGTTTCTTACAGGTTTGCGCTGCAGTAGCATTTGGTGTTGGTGTGGGTTTTACAGAAGGTTATGAAAAGGCATCAGAATTCTTTGCTGGGTATGCAACATTTTTAAAATTTTCTAGAATGGGTTACCTCATAGTAAGTCTGAGATTGCAGTTTTGGGGTTGTTTGATTCATGTAGTAGTTCTGAGATTGCATTTCTGTTGAATGCAAAATATTTTAATTTCATTGTCCAACTTTACACTGCTAGAATAGAACAATCAATGTTCTGGATGAGTCAAAGTCATCATCTGATGCAGAACTCATTTTTTAACCACCATCCATCACCAATCACATTCCACATCCCACCAATATTTTGTGAAGTTTCTTTAAGTTTTTTAATCATTCGGAGTATTTCAGATTCCTAAATTTCTGCTTTGATAACCTACACCTCGTCTCTTTTTATTCTGTTTCTCCTGTGAATATGGCCTTAAATTAGTATATCACAGAGATTAATCAAATACCAAGAGTTTGTAGTTATTGCATACTGGATATTTATTTTGGAATTCATGACTAGTGACTTAAGCGGTTTGGATATTTTGAAGTACTTTGGATATTTACATATTTTTCACTTTTGCAAACTTTGTACTCAATGGGATTATGATATTTTGACCTTGTTTATAGATACATATTGGAGCAAAGTCTCTCAGTGGATAATCTCTTTGTCTTTGTTCTAATATTCAAATACTTCAAAGTGCCAGTTTTGTATCAGGTGATGCATTATAAACCTTCTTGTCAAGAGTAAACTTTGAGCAGTTTAAACTTAATGTATTAACAAGTTATTATTGGTACTGCATTTTAGAATAGCATGAATGCAAATAATTGATCAGTTTGCATCTACTTCTTGTTGAACTTACAGAATCGTGTACTTTCCTATGGTATTGCTGGTGCAGTTGTTTTTCGCCTGATAATAATACTTCTTGGAACAGCCACCATTCAGGTGTGTTTTCAAAATGGATATATTTCTCTTACTATTTGTCATTTTTATTTTTTTTTGTATTTTTGGTAAAAGATTATACTTTTTATTGACTGTCCTGTCTTGATTAATACTATGATTTTAGAGGTTTGAGGCTGTCAACCTTCTATTGGCCGCAATATTGCTCTTCTCATCATTTAAGGTGACCATTCTCATTATCCAATATTTAAGTACTTCATTCTTGCTTGGTATAATGCCTTCTACATCCCTACTTGTCAAGGAAACTATGATCCTCAAAGCTTAAGATATTAGGACATGGAAGCTTTTATATACTTAAATATCCTCTTTCATGCTACTTAGGGCTTGAGGCATGGATAACAAATAGTGCCATTTTATATTATGCTGAAGTTTAATCAAATTATGAAGGAATGAGAGTCACGAAGATCAAACTTTTGGCTATATGATATCAAGGACCAATTATCCTAAACCTTAAACTTTTAAGTTGAAGCATTCAAATCAATTGATTTTATCTCTTCAACAGTATCCTAGGAACTTCAATTTTTTTGTTGTGGTATTCGCAATTCTATGGACTGGCTTTAATCAAAGTTTGTTTCTTGTTTTATGAATAGCTATTTGCTAGTGAAGAAGAAGAGTCAGACTTATCTGACAACTTTTTGGTGAAGACATGCCAGAAATTGATCCCTGTAACAAGTAATGTTCTCTAATCATATTTATTTCTTTCTCTTCTTGTTGTTGGAGATTTTCTGTTAATTACTTGAATGGTTTTCATTTTTGAAACTGAAACTGAATTCATAATTGATCACTTGAATTTGGGAGAGATTGCTTTTGGCTAGAAGGAATTTGGGGGGTGGGGAGCTTGGTGTATAGTAGGGGATAGAGATGAGAGAAGAGGTGTTAATGTTGAAGCTTCACCTAGTCAAATACTTGATATGAATTATTACCAAGGCTTTGTGAGGGAGGTGGACTTGGAATATCATAAGGTATTGGGAAGGAGATTCACTTGGTATCATCCAAATGGTAGATCGATGAGTCGTATTGATAGGATGCTCATTTCGGAAGAGTGGAACCGATATTGGGGAGAGACAACTTTGTGGGTGCTTCATAGAGATGTGTCGGACCATTGTCCTTTGGTGCTCAAAGTTGGAGGTTGGGATTGGGGGCCAAGGTCTTTCCGTTTCAACAATTTTTGGTTGGAAAATAAGAATTTCAAGGATATAGTGGAGGAGTGTTGGACTACATATCAAGGGGGAGGATGGATGGGTTTTATTTTGAAGGAGAAACTTAAATTGCTAAAGTCTCGTCTTAAAGAGTGGAATAAGGCGGAATACGGAGGTATGGAGGTTCAAATCACGAAGCTAAAGGAGGAGATAGAAGAGTTGGATATTAGGGGTGAGGGGAGTTTGCTAGATGAGGATGAGGTCTGGAGCCGAAAGGAGAAATTTAGCAACCTTTGGAGGCTTTTAAGGGCGAAGGATGCTTTAGTGGTTCAAAGATCTAGAGTAAGGTGGCTTAAGGAGGGAGATGCAAACACCAAAATTTTTCACAATTGTATGAAGGCTAGATCTTGTTCTAATAGTGTGCGGGCTTTATATGTTAATGGGGAGTCGGTCCAAACACCAACGGAGGTCCGAAGGGTGGTGGTGGAATATTTTCGAAGTCAAGTGAGGGAGGTTCCTAATGATAGACCTTACTTAGACGGAGTCCCTTTTGACCGGTTAACGGAAGATGAGAATAGGAGTTTGGTGGAGACTTTTACGGGGGAGGAAATAAAAGGGGTTGTGAAGGATTGTGATGGTAACAAAAGTCCGGGCCCCGACGGTTTTACTTTTGCTTTTATTAAAAAGTTTTGGTATCTTTTGAAGGACAAGGTTAGGATAATGTTTGACCAATTCCATGTTAATGAGGTGATACCGAAGTCCTTTCGGCGTTCATTAAAGGTAGAAATTTGGTGGATGGAGTGTTGGTGGCTAATGAGATGGTAGATTTTGCTAAAAGGACTAAAACCGAATGTTTGGTCCTTAAGGTCGATTTTGAGAAGGCATATGATTCGGTGGATTGGGGTTTTTTGGAGTACATGATGAGGAGATTGGGCTTTGGTAATAAGTGAGTGGCTTGGATGAAAGCGTGTGTTTGGTGGTATTATGTCGGTTCTAGTGAATGGGAGTCCGACGGAGGAGATTAATATTCAAAGAGGGCTTAAACAAAGGGACCCCTAGCTCCTTTCTTATTTTTGATCGTGGCCGAAGGTTTTAGTGGTTTGATGCGAAATGCGGTGAGGCTTAATTTGTTGGAGGGGTTCCGGTTCAAGTAGGATGGGATGGTTATCTCACATCTTCAATATGCGGATGACATTATTTGCATAGGGAAGGCGACGGTGGCTAACCTTTGGTTTTTGAAGGCTTTGTTAAAAGGGTTTGAAAAGGCCTCCGGTCTTAAGGTGAATTATTTGAAAAGTTGCCTTATTGGAATCAATGTGAAAAGAGACTTTATGGAGATGTCTTGTAATTTTTTGGGGTGTTGCGAGAGTAATCTACCTTTCAAGTATTTAGGCCTTCCGGTGGGTGCTAATCATAGAAGACAAACAACGTGGGAACCTCTCTCAGAACACTTAACCAAGAGATTGAATACTTGGAGTAATAGGTTTGTGAGTTTTGGTGGCCGTATCACCCTTCTTAACTCGGTGTTGAATGCGATACCAATATTCTACCTCTCTTTTATGCGAATGTCGGTGATCATTTGGAGGAGGATTGTAAGTATTCAAAGAGAATTTC
>Ga0315915_1001973_pt1 | contig 25433 bp, 15 predicted proteins | sample MpolbnodulesMG_FD_207738 | JGI IMG/M metagenome (GOLD analysis project Ga0315915, IMG submission 207738) | Medicago polymorpha root nodule microbial communities from Los Angeles, California, United States - branched nodules | ecosystem: Host-associated > Plants > Roots > Nodule | place: USA...
AGCAGGTAAACCCACATACCCTTGCTAATTCCAGCCAGAACACTTGGTACTGTATGTCGGAAAAGAGGAAAATAGTCCCACTAATCTTTAATAATCATTTGAGAAAGGATGGAGCGATCATGCTGACTATCGAACACCAAGGAAAACAAACGAAGAAGACCAGACAACACACTTTAAAAATGTAAATCTTAACATATTATATTAGTCTTAGACCGGTCACAACCAACCGACCATTTATATTTTTTTGAGACAAACCGACCATTTATATATTTCGCATATTATATACGCCACTAGGTACACAGTGACATTATGTTACTACTAGACTCTTGACCTACGCTGTCGCGTGGGTCTATTATAGATTATTGATAAATATATTTTGATTACAATCAACTTAAACAAATGGAAAAAATAAACCATTCTATAATATCATGTATTATTGATCAATGTGATCATACATGAATTTTTTTATAAGAAAGTCAAATAGTTAAACAAAAAATCAAAGTGCATTTTGAAAATTTTCTTTGTAAACTACATTAGATGTGACATAGCTATTTTCTCATTCATCATCAATAATCAATATCTTCAAGTCTTTCATTGATGTAACTCTTGACAATGCAACATACAGCTGCCCATGTGAAAAAGTTGGTTGAGGCAAATACAAACCTTTGGTTGCCATGGATGCGCTTAAAAAGAGCTCAAGATATCAAATGTTCTCTATTGAACTTTTGTATGCAGGTGCGCTAACTTGAGACAATGGTCAAACAGACCAAATGGTATCGCCAATTTATAGGAATGACATAAGGTTCTTAGTTGGCGTGAACATAACATGCAAAAATACAAAAAAACCAAGAATTAAATGATGTCTCCTAGTTGTAGGTCCCAAAGTTGTGCAACTAAACACTTCTAGAGCCCCGTGTCTTGCACGTTTTTTCATGTTTTCATTTATTATTGGCATGACTCTAAGTAGCAAAAAACGTACAAAATTAAATTGGTGAAGACAATGTTAAGTAGTAGTTAGTTGCTCATTAATGTGATGATTTAGGAGGGAAATGGCTTCTTACTCGAGGTTAAATTTGTCATTTTGGGGTGTTATGGCTGCATTAGGGTTAGGAATTTAGGGAAATCAGACCACCTTAGATTTATATTAAGTAAGATACATAAAATGTTTGCCTCTTTCAAAAAAAAAGAAAAGTTTGCTTGACTTTATCTTAATTTGTATTTCTTCTCAATTAAATTTAAAATGTAATGTTGTACCAAAAAAAAAATTTAAATGTAATGATTAACCATATAATTAACCCTTTTATACGATCTAAAATACATCTTTTAATATATTAGGTATACAATTTTTCATCGTTTCAAAAATAAAGTATACAATTTTGACGACGATGTTTGTGTCGAAGACTGTGGTTCTTTGGAGACTGCGGAACATCTTTTCCTAGACTGCGACATCTTTGTAAATGTGTGGTCATTGCTCTTGAAGTGGCTGCGCATATCCTTCGTTGCACCAACTACAATTCGTGATCATTTTCTTCATTTTGGTCACCTGGCGGGGTTCCCGAGATCTTCACATTTATTCTTCCACATAATCTGGCAAGCATGTGTCTGGGTTATTTGGAATGAGCGGAACAATCGGGTCTTTAATCAAAAGGCACTAGACTCATAAACAAGGTTAAGCTGCTCTCTTTCACATGGATAAAGGCTAACTTGTCATTTTTATGTTTGTGGCGGTATTTTTCGTGATGGAAACGACCTTAGAAGGGTGGATTAAGCTCAACAGTGACGGTGCCTGCAAGGATATGGGTCATATTTTCGTCTGTGGTGGTATTTTTCATGATGCAGATGGTAAATGGATTAAAGGCTCCACTAAGAAGATTGGAGCTTGTGATGTCTTACATGCTGAGATGTGAGGGTTGTATTTGGGTATAGAGATGGCTTGGATGGAGCATTTTGATAATCTTATAGTTGAAAGTGACTCAAAGATATTGATCGACGTGATTTCTGGCAAGTTCAAGTTTATGGGAACATCCCTATTTTAGTTCATCGTATCATGAAGCTGCTGAAAATGAATTGACATGTGCAAATCAACCATACTTGACGCGAAGGAAATAGAAGTGCCGATTGACTTGCTAATTTTAGCATTTATGTGAATCATTTGAATTTGAATGGTTTGATGACTCCACCTACTGAACTTCAAAACCTCATGTTTGATGATATTTTCAGTGTTCGCATGCTTAGGAATGTCCGATTAGTTTTGTAGTTTCTTTTCTCTTGGGATTTGCCCTCTTTTTGTACCCGAAAAAAGAGTAATGTGCAAATTTCATCATGCCAACCCCGTTGGCGTCTATTCGTGACTAAGATTGAAATGTTTTCTTGCATCATATACTTCCCGATGGGAACCAATGTGCATATATTCTAGCTAAATTGGGAGCAAATAACGTTGAACTTTTGATCATTGTTTGTGAACCCATATCTTGTCTTGTTTTTCCTCTGTTATGCTTGAAGATACCGTAAGAGTTCCTCTTAAAAAAAAAAGATAGCATAGGAGTGTCCGTTTTGAGGGACTAGTTTTTTTTTTCCCTTTTTCTTATGTGACCAAAATATATATAAGAAAAGTAACATGAATATTTTATTGGTATTGTCAAACATTTTATAAATTGAGACATTTTGTTTTCTTAAAATGATTTACATTTGAGACGGAGATAGTATCATTCTTCATAATCCAAATGCACCAAGTAGAACAATTATCTACAATATTTTTTCTTTTAAATTTATCTTAATTTGTATATGTTTTTCGTATGAGAACCGTCATATGTCTCGACAAGTGAGATGGTACCCACCTCCTGAAGGTTGCATCAAGGTGAATGTGGATGGTTCTTCTTTTGGTAATCCAGGTAATGCGGGTTTTGGAGGCCTTTTAAGAAATGATATTGGAGTTTGGTTACATGGTTTTTCCGGATCATGTGGTTGAGCTTCTAATTTGCTAGTTGAACTCTCAGCTATTTGGAGAGGCCTTTATTTGGGTTGGGATCTTGGTTACCAGACTATTATTATGGAATCTGACTCTAAGACAACTTTGAACTTGATCTCTAAGGAGCATCAACATGATTTCCATCCTTATGGAACATTACTTTCTCTCATCAGAAAGCAAATCTCCCTCCCTTGGTCGGTGACCTTCAACCACACATTCAGAGAAGGCAATGAGTGTGCTGATTGGTTGGCAAAATTTGGTGCGAATAGTGTGGACACTTTGAAGATGTGGACTTCCCCACCTCCTCAATTGAACTTTATCTTGTTTGCGGACGCTTGCGGGGTTTCTAGGAATCATTTGTCTTAGTTTCTTTGTCTTGTTTATTTCTTTCCTTTTAATCAAAGAAAAAACTATATATATTTTTTTTTGAAGGAGATTAACTATATATTTAACAACCATTCGTGATCCATCCCGTCAAAAAGATAAATAAATAATTAGCAATATATGCGGCGAAGAAAAGCATTGCTAATGGTATCACGGATTTGTTTATTTTTTTTAAAAGGGTATCACGGATTGTTGTTGTTATTGTTAGATCATTCACCGAAATACATAGATGGTTAAAAAAAAAAGTGGTTTTTTATTATTTTTTTTAGAAATGGTTAATGTGATATAGGTAGAAAGTGGGTTTGATTCAAAAAAGTAAGTCATTTATTGAATAATATTTCTTTGGTCCTTTTTATAAGAGACAAATGAGTCAACAAAAACTGATGTATTTAGTCTATACTATGAACCAAATACATCAACTTTGATTGACCAATTTATCTCCTTGGAGGGAGTACAAACGGAACAACACAACATAAGGTAAAATGATACATGATAAAAAAATTGGTGTTGAGCAATTTTCTGTTTTATACATGTTTGGTAGACAAAATAATAGTTTGATATTTTAGATAAGTTGTACTATTTAAGATAAAAAAAAAATTGTATTGTGGTTTAGTAAGAGATAAATTTTTATCTTTATTCATTACCCTCTAATTTATCCTAAAATAATTTTACAATTAAACACGATACAACTTAAATACAACTTAAATAGTCATCATGTTGTCCCTTGTTTTTTTAGCATATGCCATACACATCCAATCCATAATGTACAATTGTGAGTGTCCTGTGATTAGCTTTCTCGTTAGACATAGCATTTTGCCATTTTCCCTTCTAAAATATTTGATTCAGAGTTTCTCATACATGTCATTAGCAAAAGTAAATAAAATATCAATTATTTTAAAAGAAAAAAACATCTCATTTTATAATTTTTTTTTAAAAGACAACAAACATCTCGTGCATGTCGACACATGTATATATATTCTTTTATACTTCCTCCGTCCCATAATAACTGAGTCATTTGTAATGTAAAACCAGGTGTTGCCGTTTCCTCCATATCACAACCCCCTACACAATTATTGTTAGTAGGCTGAAGAATACCACGTCTGATTAGGTTATCTCTTGTTGGAATACAGTTTCGAAGAAGACGTCAAACAAACAACTTGACCTTCAACGACCCTTTTTTTGTACCAAATATCAACCATGTGCTCCACTTCAGCAGACCCTTCAGAAGATATGAGGTAGTGATAAACACCGCTGATTGTGTGCCCTTTGACATGATGTAGCAGCCAGTGCCATTGGTCCTCCAGTTGAACATGTAAAACAACATTGTGAAGCAAAGCACAATTGTCCCCCACCATCTCTTCCTCCCAAGCACGCAACCGTCTCTTCCACTTCGACGCCTCACCTCCCATCCTAACTGACACATCTCAGCTACTTTCAACACCGTTGTCTCAACCAACTCAACCAACCGCCTAAACCTCACACAAAAAGGCTCATCTCCCACCCACTCGTCCGTCCAAAAAAAAAGGGAATTAGCAGCATCACCCACCAACCTTTTCATATTGTCATCAAACCAACTTCCAATCCCCATTCCAACCTCAAAATGCTTTCCCACCACGCAGAGGCACCTCCCCCTACAAATCTGCCCTCCTTCCTCACCATACGTAGCTGTCCATACCCTATACCACAATCCTCCCCGCTCTACAAGTAATCTCCAACACCGTTTTTCAATAAAGCTAAATTAAACTCAAACATCCTCCTAACCCCCAAACCCCCTTTGTCCTTTCCTAAACAAACCGAGTCCCAGCTAATCCAAGCAATTTTCCTAGTTTCCTCACCGCCTCTCAACACTTATACAAATGAAGCATTGTATGTTTTTTTTTTGAAACGATGAAAAATTGTGTGCCTAATATTTGAAAAGATGTATTTGATTTCAGTCATGGATCAAAAGTATTTATTTTATATATGCGGTTAATCATTACATTTTAAATATAATAGAGACAAAAAACAAATACTTCACCTTAAGGTAAATAGTCAAGAAAATATTTTATATAAACACCAATGATGATATTCGTACACCTTATATTTCTCAACATTTTTTTTAATCACATTATCAATTGGTTACATCTATCATGTACCAAAAAAAAAAATTGGTTACCTCTATCACATCACCAATATATTACATTAATCATTAGTTACTTCCTTTATTTTTTTAGAAAATAATCATTTTGATCCTTGAATGTGTAATGATTAGTCACAATAGTTTCTTAATGTATCAAAATTTTAAAATGGTCCATGATTGTGCACTTTGTTGGTCGAAATAGTCCCCCAGAATAAGTAAGTACTTAAAAAGACTAACATGATAATATATATATAAGTATATTTGAGGACTAATAAGATAATATTAATGAAGTTTTTTAACATTAAATATTGTTTTGAGTAACGTAGTGCACAATCGAAAACTATTTTAAAATTTTGACATATTAAAGAAGTATTGTGACTATTCATTACATATTCGGATATCAAAGTGACTATTACCTTTTTTTTTTCTCCCTTTCTTTCTTTATCTTGAGATGTATACGTTTATTCATATAACTCATTTGAAGTGTACACCAATCATTTTTCTATAAATAGCTTATGTACTTTCTTCTACTACTACACCTGCTGAAAATACAAAACAATCTTTCTTAGTTTTGAGTATAGCAACAAATTAGCAAACAATAATGGAGAATGGAAAAGTTGCTGTGGTAAAGCCTCAAAGTGAAGCGAGACTTGCCATTTTGGAACTTGCACACATTATGAGTGTTCCTACGTCCCTCGTTGCTGTTCTCAAAATGAAAGTACCTGAAGCTATATGGCAAGGTGGAAACAACACTCCACTCTCTGCCTCTCAAATTCTCTCCATAGTTCGTCCCAATGGCGGAGGAGACGCTGAAAATCTCCAGCGTATCCTCCGTTTGCTCACCACTTATGCTATTTTTGCTGAGGACTTGAGCAGCAATGGCAAAAGGAAGTACTCCCTCACCGAAGTCGGTAAAGCTCTTGTTCCTGATGATGATGGTCTATCCTACGCAACATACGTGCTCCAGCACTATCAGGTTTAATTGAACTTATATATAAATAATTTTTCTATTTTTATTTTCATGTTTCTTAAATACAAAATATAGAGTTAAATCAGTAAATGGTCCCTTAAATATACAACATTTGATTTTAGTCCCTCTAAAATGTTTCTTAGTATTTTGGTTTCTCTAAAAAAAATTCTTTTATGAAATTAGTTCATATTTTTTAGTCAAACTCACGTCTTACTTTTATATTTTTTTAATGAAATTTTTTAGAAATGGGTAGAATATTATGACAGTTTCTCCCCAAAAATATTAATTCTTTTAACAAAATATTAATTAAATATGAAATTTTATGTTTTTGATGCTAAAAAATTCATATTAAATTCATGTTTTTGGAAAATATTGTCATAATTATCTACCAATTTCTGAAGAAAAAAAAATCATTAAAAAATATGAAGGTTAAACATGAGTTGACTAAAATGTATGAACTAATTTCATGGATGGAAAATTTTGGAGGGACCAAAAGCCTAGATGAATATTTTAGGTTGATTAAAATCAAATGTCGGTATATTTAGTGTGAACATTTACTTATTTAACCCTAAAATATATAACAAAATGAAATTAAAATATACGACTTTTTCAACAAAAAGAAAAGGAGATTAATGTGTATATTCATACAAATATGAAGTAATTATAATTATTGGGATAAACACTAAGAGTGCTCATCGACTTATAACTTAATTTTGTAGAAATTAATATGGTATCAAACTCAATAGTACTTGATGTGAGCAGACATCTTAAAAAGAAACACGAGTTTCACATAAAGACTTAATAAGTTAATTTATAAAGAAAGATCTCCAACTTACAAGTTATGTTCTTATCAAAACGTGATAGTAGTGATGCCAATATATTATAAGAAGCTCATGCAAAACTTTGTTGGCGAAGTACATCTGATATGAACCTCAAAACAAAAAATTCAATTGTGGAGGGTTTAATTTATATAGGACCAGTACCTGGGAGCATGGCCGTTGGTGGGAGACGCGGTGGAGGATCCAACTGTTGAGCCGTTCGAGAAGCTACACGGAGAAGGAGCATATGCATACTGCATGAAAAGACCAGATGAAATGAGTTTGTTTTACGCTTCCATGTCTGGAATGTCAATGCCCCACATGAATGAAATGTTGGAGAAGTATGATGGCTTCAAAGGTGTGGAGTCTCTAGTTGATGTTGGTGGAAATTCTGGCGTGATTCTCAATATGATTATGAACAAATATCCAAACATACTCAAAGGCATCAATTTTGATCTTCCTGATATGATATCTTCTGCACCTCAATTTCCAGGTAATTAGTCTATTTTTTGAGTCAATACCATTTTGGAACCTAATTAGTCTAATTTGAAAAAAATAGTTAGATTGACAAATATTAGTGTACCAGGAGGCTGTATTATTTGTCCCTTAAAATAAAGATAATAGTGAACCATTTTTTTTTAGGGGATTAGTGGACCATGTTAGTTTTTCGGTTTGTCCACAGACTAATTTTAAATTTTAGAGTATAATACGTGTATTCACATTCTCCAGTATTTATTATAAACAAAAATTATTTTTTAGATTCATTTAATAAATGGTGTATGTGGCTCATTAGACTACATACATCGTTTATTCGGTGATTAGAGGGTGTATTAGTTTACGAACAAATTTATTCAATTTATTTAACTCTTGTGGTATTATATAGGTATAACACACGTCGGTGGTGATGCGCTTGAATCAGTTCCGGTTGGGGATGCTATCTTCACTAAGGTGTCTCTTTCACCACTAATAAGTGGTACTTATCTTCAAAATATTTTTGAACATTAGCACCATAGTAAAATATGATTTTCCTCCCTTCTCAACAACAAATACATATATTGTCGGAAAAAAACAATAAATACATATGATTTTCCCTACCTACTCTTTTTTATTACCAAACTTTTATTAGGAGCAAGCCAAGCATAGTAGCCAATGACTAAAGTTCAAACATACATCAGTCTATAGTACAAAATGGTTGTCAAAATATAATTGTTTCTTTTTTTTGGCAAATAGGATGAACTCACTGCAACACTCTAGATATATTAAAATAAAAAAGATTACAATTGATCAGAGACATAAATCTGACGCAGTGAAAAGTAAAAAACCACATCACTAACAAGTGTTAAACCAACACGAAAGGATAATACCACCAACTCAAAGGGGATAAAATCAAAACAACTAGACAAAGCAAAAAGTAGTCTGACATATAAACCAAAGTAGTCTGACACAACAAACCTACAACACGGACCCGAAATCAAACTAGAAACAAGAATAGTGTTGAACAAAAGATCAAAACGAGATAGGCTCAAATCGGCTACAACAAACCTAACCATAACGACGTAGAAGCAACAACGACTAGATCAAATTCAGTCTTTTAGAACCAACAAAGATTCCAGCTCAAAGCAACCTGAATTAGAATAGTATTGAACGTCGTCACCAACTGAATCGTGAAGCTACACGATTTAACATCAACATGGTGGAACCACCATGAAGGAAGAACCCACCTAAATATCTTACGATGGTGAAAGTAAGTAAGTCGGAATCCATAAGAAACAAGACCCAAAACAAGCTTGCAAGTTGCCGAGTCGTGGAAGACAGCAAACCCGGGATCCAAAACAATGTGAACACCAACATCATATTCACAACCCAAACAACAACGACAGTAAACAACCACTCAAACACGCAAGAGATTCAAATAAGTGTCATGAACCCACACTGGAGCTATCGATATCGAACCAACCAGATGGAAATCAAAGAGAAGAAGCAACACGACGAACAATTGTTACTACATAATACACAACACATTTTTTAAGGTTGGACTATTATAGCAATAACGACTCATCTTACAATTGTTTTAGATGAGACTTAAACTATGACATGTTATCCATATCAATCATACATTTCTATACTGCTAATAAATGTGATACATAATTTTTTTATTATAAAATATTTCCAATACACCTAAATTACCCTCAAACAGTTTTACTCATAAGCCAAATAATTATAGTTCTCTTGCTATAATATATTTTTTGTAGCCTTATCAATTCAATTATTTTTAAAATTTAAATTTAAATCTACATCATAATTTATGGAACAAAAAAACTAAATAAATTTCAGTCAATCTTTTTTTATACCAATCGATAAAGGGCCCGTTTGGATTAGCTTATTTTAGAGCTTATGTAAAACAGCTTATGCAAATAAATAAGTTTTTATGTATTATTTATAAGTTTTTAAGGTAGTTTATGAAAAAACCCGTTTATGAAGATACAATTTTCGTTAGTGAGAGTTTATAAATTAAAATAAAAGCTTATTTATTTACATAAGCTATTTTTCATAAGCTCAAAATAAGCTCGAACCAAACGAGGCCAAAATACAAATAAACACGCTCATAAATGGCTTGTGGCTGTCTTTCAGCTAGTTGCTTATAAAAAATATATGTTTACCAGATAAAAAAACAAAAAATTTCATTAAAAAAAACTAAATAATTAATTTATATTTTATAGTAGACACACATATCATTTGATACTTGAGATATTTAAAACTAATTATAATTTTTTAATTCTATCGATTCTCATTTATTGTATAATTATTTATTTTGCAGTGGACAATGTTAACATGGACAGATGAAGAATGCAAGAAGGTCTTGCAGAACTGCTACAAGGCTCTTCCGGTGAACGGAAAATTGATTGTTTGTGAGCCGGTGTCACCGGAGCTGACCGATGAGAGTCAAAGAACAAGAGCATTGTTGTCGGGTGACATATTCATAATGACAATGTATAGAACTAAGGGAAAACACAGAACTGAAGAACAATTCAAACAACTTGGCATTTCTACTGGTTTTCTTCGTTTTCGTGCTTTCCACATTGATCCTTATTTTCCTGTTCTAGAATTTCAGAAATGAGCAGAAGAAGCCTTTGACGTGTGCGGAGTTTATTATGTGGTGGGGTAAATGTTAAACATTTCTTGCTGTAAATGTTTTTATTGGATTATTTGGGTAATGGCAGCGTCCTTTAGATTGTTTGGACGTTGGTTAAATGTTTTTATTTTGTTTCTTCTTATTGGTGAAGTATTGTATTTGAATTTCGTTGATCTTCTTTGACACACCTTGTGTTAAGAGGAACATCTTTTGTCGTTTACATATAAGTAATATTTTGCCTTGTTCAAAAAAAATTATGAGATGGGGTGAAATAATTAAAAGAGAAGGTGGCGGTCCTTAGCTCAATTGCTAGGGACAATAATAATATATGTAAGGTTTGAGGTTCAAACCCCGCACACCACATAAAAAAAAGGTGGCAAGTGGTGGTCCAGAGTGGCCGCCGGTGGTGGTTCACGGCGTAGCTCCAGCAGCCACCACGGCGGCGGACCTCCAGCGAACTGACAACGGCGCTCTGGCAAGGTCGTGGTGGCCGGCACTTATTTTAAATAATCTTTTAAATAAAAAATTATCCAACATAGGGTTTGAACCCAAGACCTTCTCTCAAATGCAACATCACAAACCACTACACCAATATGATTTATGTGACAATTATTTATTTATTTTATATATAAATCTGTTCTGCTTATAACTTTGTATAATTTCTTAAAAAAATTATTGATTAAACATTTGTAAAAGAAAATATTAAAGAGTTCAAAATAAGTTAAAATCGGTTTTTAAATTAAATTTGGTTAACTGAATTGGTTTAAATTTGTGGTTCAATTTATGAATACAAATCAGTTAACCACATTTTTGCATACCCCTACACACACTAACAAACGGATGTTGGGTTTAGTAGGGAGGTTAGACCATAAATATCGGTAACCTTTTTAGAGTATCTTTGCAGAAATTAATGACATTTTCATTTTGTCCAACAAGTGCCGTGAATAGTTGTTGGAATAACTAAAGCCATCCATCTCCAAAAAAATTTAGAGTAATTACACAGGAAAAAAAAAAGATGAAAAGTTGTTTCCTCATGATTACTATTTACCACAAAGATTGCATGATTTTTCTGAGTTTATTATCGAGCCACGACCTTGTCATGCATAATTCTCCGAACTAAGAGTTCCAATGTTTGTGTGCTTCCAAATTAGTTCATCATGTCTGTCGTGATATGGAACGATCACTTGTTGCACAAGTTGGTTCAACTGTGGGAAATTGTTGATGAAATCTTGATGAAGATTCCACGGAGAATAATGAATGAAGTTACAAACTTTTGCATCTAGATCCAAATTCAAAATTGCAAGCCAGTGAGAGTTAATAAATGGTTCCCCACACATCTCAAAATATTAATGAGTAATATCTTAAATATGTCCTTGAATTTTCACCAATCAGCCAAATTCGTCCATGAATTTTGCGAAATATCTATTTAGTGTCTGAATTTTACAGACGTCCATCAAAATGGTCATCCGTCCAAAAGCTTCGTTAGTGGTGATGATGTGTCTTCTTGCATCATGTATTTCCAATTATACCTCTATTATATAAAGATCGATTTGAAACTTATTGTCATAATTTAAGGACTACTTTGATGGATATTGTTATAATTTAAGGGCTGATGTGATTAATTTTATTTCAGGTAATGAGTACAAGGAGATATGACATGAGATGACCAGTGATTTTAAATGACAGGCATAAACAAACACCACTAAGGGGTCCTGCTCCACAAAATCCAACTGCTCCTGGAGTTATTAGAGTCCCAAATCCAAATTACGGGTCATCCGCTTCTACACAACCCCAATACATGGAGTTTATCCCAACTCCAAGATTTCCAAAGCAGTGATGCTTGTTTAAATTATGTTTTTGGACTAGTTTCATTAATGCCTTTTGGACTTGATTAATTTATGTTTTTTTGGATATGTAATGACTTAAGAACATCAAATGACTTGATGACTATGAAATGTTATTTTTTTTGCTATGTAATGACTTATGAACATCAAATGTATGACTTATGGTGATATGCAAATGTCTGTCTTTTTACAATCAAAGTGCCTGTCTTTTACTTTTTACTTTGTTCAACAAATGTATGCACCAAGGATCGCAGTGATATATGTTGTGAAAATTCAAGGACTTGTTTGATGGTATTTTCATTAATTTGGTGATCGATATGATGGATAGACATACAATAGAAGAACCAATTTGATTGAATTTTTTTCACAAAAGGGGAAGAACTTTGGCATCAATTCATGGAAGAAATTTTGGTGATTTTGAACTCTAGGTGACAAATTATAACACTAGGGTTCCAAATTTATATATTTGGGGAAGAAAGAGCCGTTAATGAGAAAGAGGAGAAAGAGTCGTTGGAAATTTTGCAATTTTCTGAAAATCAATCAATTTGGTCCTTGACAATTTTCTGTAAATCAATCAATTTGGTCCCTGCTTGTGTGACATTTGACGTGGTAAGTCTTGTAAGAGGTTAACGGTACACGTCACCTCCGTTAACAGACCAACTTAACGAAGGGACTGATTTGATTGACATTTTGTAAATTCGGGGACTAAATAGATATTTCGTAAAATTCAAGGACGAATTTGGCTGATTGGTGAAAATTCAAGGGCAGATTTGAGGTATTACTCAAATATAAGTGGATAATAATCGTAAACCGCACAGAAACATTTCAAAATTCAAAATGTATTGCATATATAATTGTACATTTTATTTGTTTTTGTAAAGTAGCATAGTGATTATAAATTCACTCTAGAGTGGATAAATGTGGAGTTTGAAGTTCAAACTCTAACCTCTATATAACGTAATTTCCCTATCGATTGAGTTATACTTACATTAACTTAAAAGAATCATTTTTAACTATCTTAAACTTCGTAGAATAAAACTCAACCAATTATTATTCTTGATCGCTAGAATTCAAACCTTAAATTCGAACCTTAAACTTTTTTTTAGAGGGAACCTTCAGCTTTTTACTCTTTATCTCCTTTAATTCCTTACCTCAATGAAGTAACCTATGCATCTTGAAATTCAAAGCCAACTTCATAAATCAATACTCCCTCCGGTCTCAAATATAAGAAAGTATTCATTTTTTAGGTTCATTGAGTAGTTAATGTATCTGATCTATATTGTAAAACAGATACATTAATTATTCAATGAACCTAAAAATAAATCTTTTCTTATATTTGAGACCGGAGGGAGTACACCACTACATATGCAATATGCTCACTCAATTAGTATTAGTGTCGACACCACCACTAAGAAAAAGTTAGTGTAGACAACTTTATTATTAATTCTTTTTTACGGGAGACCACACAATCAAGTTATTCAGAAAATGCTAATAGAAAGAAAAAAAAAGTTAGTGGGAGCACCTACCCCAATTTAATACTCAATCCATCCATTGTCTGCCATTTGCCAAGGGCATGTGACAAAATATCACACTCATATCGTTTATTTATATTTTTCACATCTACATCAGGCCACATATATATTTACTAGTTTAGTTGAACCGTTGTTTTCCATTTATGTTTTAAGAGACAACTGGCATTTTAAATAAATATTTATACGTAGCATGAAATATACAAAATAATTGTTTTATAATATAACCAGTAAAATATCCATCATTCACACGAGTCTGCTTATTTTTGTTTTATATCTTAAAAATAGTACGGATCTACTAAATGATAAAAGCGGTTATTAAAATAAAAAATGCTAAAGAGCACGACAACAACCTGTTGTGGAATCCACACGACAATGTATTCTACGCGCGTGCAATTGAAGACTTTTTCATTTATTTCAATTAAAATTTATTTAAGCAATGAGGTTATGCCATATAACATATCATGCGGGTCGTGCGGTGAATATTGTCATGCACAATAGCACTTCTCTATTAAAATGCATGTGCATTCACATGAATTTGCTCATTATCAAGATATAAAATAAGAATATACACGAGTTTGTTGATTATCTATCTATTATTATAAATTGGAAGACAGTCATGCAAACTCTAATATCCAATTTCGCCCAACAACACTGAAAGAGGTACAACTGTTAATAGGAAGGATAACAATCATGTGTCGTTTTCTATCAGACCTGGTAGATAAGACATTTCATTTTTTCACCACATTGAGAAAATGCGAGGAATTTCATTGGACCAACGAATGTGAGGAAGCTTTTCAAAATCTGAAGGTATTCCTAGCCTCCCCGTCAATCTTGACTCGACCAAAGTTAGGGAACCCTCTCTTCCTATATCTCTTGGTGAGCGATAACACCTTTAGCTCGGTACTGGTTGAAGACGGCAAAGCAGGGCTGGCCCAACATGTCAAGAGGCCTAAAACAAATTTCATAATGAGGCCGTTTGAAATTAAAAAATAAATAATAACACAATGCTTATTAAAAATATAATAAATCAAGTTTTGTTGAATCAAAGATTTGAACTTAAGACCAAAAGGATTTGAGGTCTTAAAATTGACCAACTAAATTAGATAAATATTTAGAGGTAAATTTGACTTTTTTTTTTAAAAAAAATAACCAAAAGTCTTGAGGCATAAAGCTCTTACTTAAGTGGTTTGACCCTTAAACTAGCTCTGCGTCAAAGGTGATGAAATGCCAACCTATTTTGGATGCAAGATACTCAAGGATGTACATGCAAGGTACCCGAATGTCAAACGTATGTCCCTGGAAATTGTAGTCATCGCCGGCATGCATCAAACCAGGGTCGTTCCTTGCCATGCGCAAGGAGCTCTATGGAGTTGAGCCTCCAATTTATGGAGGCCTCAATTATTTATAGGGGTATGAGTATAATTGTTGCAATGTAGGATAATATTTTCTTTTGTTATGTAAGTCTAAATCAAACACTTATTATTTGACAAAAGTTAAGAGTAAATGGACAAGTTACACCAAACCCACACATCTATCAACAACAAAAATTCAACAAAAACAAATTAAAATCAAAATAATGCTTATTGTTAATTTACAATTATTTAAATTATCATTAATTATTTTTATTATGGGTCATTTTTAATATTAGAGTCGAGCCTCCAATTTTATTGGAACGACACAGCATCAAACACATGCTAAAATCTTGAAGTAAGTAACTTCTTCATTCCCGTTCTATATGTGGGGAGTTGACATACTGAGTCCTTTCCTCTTAGCTCCTGGACAACTAAAGTTCTTAATCGTTGGGGCATACTACTTCAATAAATGGATAGAAGCAGAAGTAGTAGTACACATAACGACCAAATGAATCAGAAATTCTTTGGAAAAATGTTGTATGCCGATTTGGATTACCGAAGATCATATTATCCTACTAAGGCACTCATTTTGAAAGCTTGGTTGTCTTGGATTTCTAAAAGAACTTATTAGGAATTAAAAACAAATTCATCTATGTCGTCTGTCCTCAAGCAATTGGGGCGATCGGGATAAGCCAATAAGGCCGTGCTGGCTGGTATAAAGAAAATAAAATATCAATTTTATTTTATAAATTTTTAGAAGAGCACAGACATCCCTAGCACAGACATCTTGTGCATCCTTTCAAAAAACAGATATCTCGTGCATGTCAACACGTGTATATATGGGTTTTCTTTTATAATCTTTCATCTCGACTTATTTATAAGCAAAATATAATTTTTTAAGTTTATTGAATAATTAATATATTCAGTTATATTTTAAAAAAAATATAAAACAATTGACATTTTATTTAAAATTCTTTTTCTAAACACTTGTATAAATGATGCATTATATATATTTTTTTAAACAATGAAAAATTGTGTACTCGATATTGAAAATATGTATTTGATTTCAATCATGGATCAAGTTCCTCTTCTGTATTTTTTTTATATACGTTAATCATTACATCTTAAATATAATAGAAAAAAAAAACATGCCACGTTAAGGTAAATAGTTAAGAGAATATTTTATATAAACATCAAACGATGATATTTGTATATTATATTTCTCACCTCTCTCTTTCTCTCACAATCTCAGGCTATCACGTCTTTCTTTTTCAGAAAGACTTAAATCTAGTCATATTAGTAGATACGTGTAATTTGTCGTTTTCTGTTATTAATATGGATGTTGTGAGTTTGTTCATAAATTCATCTTTTTTGTTTTGAACAACTTTAAATTTGTATTGTATTGTTGTACTCTATCAATTTGAATGAATATATATCGTTTATTTTGTCAATAAAAAAATTTCAAGGTCTGATTATATCTTAAACTTTCTTTTTTTATCACCAATTACATCTATCACATCACTCATCTATTACATTAAAAGAAATGATATTTGTACAATCATTTTGTAACAACTTTTTAACATCTCTCTCATACTCACATTTTGTTTTTATTCTAGCTCTTTTTTTTTCTCCTCTCAATTGCTTTTGACAAAGAAATAAAAAAGAAGTTGTCACAGAAGTTGTCTCAAATGGTTGATCAAATATCACTAATCTTGCATTAATTATCAATTACCTCACCTCATGTTTTTCTTTATCTTGAGATGTATACATTTAATCAGATAACTCATTTGAAGTGTACACCAATCGTTTTTCTATAAATAGCTTATGTACTTTCTTCTACTATCACACCTGCTGAAAACACAACAATCTTTCTTAGTTTTGAGTATAACAACAAATTAGAAAACAATAATGAAGAATGGAAAAGTTGCAGTGGTAAAGCCTCAAAGTGAAGCGAGACTTGCCATTTTAGAACTCGCACACATTATGAGTGTTCCTACGTCCCTTATTGCTGTTCTCAAAATGAAAGTACCTGAAGCTATATGGCAAGGTGGAAAGAACACTCCACTCTCCGCCCCTCAAATTCTCTCCATAGTTCGTCCCAACGGCGGAGGAGACGCTGAAAATCTCCAGCGTATCCTCCGTTTGCTCACCACTTATACTATTTTTGTTGAGGACTTGAGCAGCAATGGTGAAAGGAAGTACTCCCTCACCGATGTCGGTAAAGCTCTTGTTCCCGATGATGATGGTCTGACCTGTGCATCATTTTTCGTCCAGCACCATCAGGTTTAAACCAACTTATATACAAATAATTTTTCTATTTCTATGTTTCTTAAATATGAAATATATAACAAAATGAAATTAAAATATACGACTTTTTCAACAACAGAAAAAAATAATTAATGGGGATATTCGAACAAATATACAGTAATTATAATTATTGGGTTAAATACTAAGAGTACTTAATTTTGTGGAAATGAATATGGTATAAAACTCAACAGTACTCGAAGACATACTAAAAAGAAACACGAGTTTCACATAAAAACTTAAAAATAGTTAATTTATAAAGAAGACCTTCGAGTATAAGTTGATTTTGTAAAGATAAATTATGTTGTTATCAAAACATGATAGCTATGCTCATATATTATAACAAGTTCGTGCAAAACTTACAAGTTGATTTTGTATAAGCTCATACAGAACTTTGTCGACAAAGTACATCTGATAACCTCAAAAAAAAAATCAAACGTACAGGACCCGTACCTGCGAGCATGGCCGTTGGTGGGAGACGCGGTGGAGGATCCAACTGTGGAACCGTTCGAGAAGCTGCACGGAGAAGCAGCATATGCATATTGCACGAAGGGACCAGAAGAAATGAGTTTGTTTTATGCTTCCATGTCTGGGATGTCATTGCCCTACATGAGGGAAATGTTGGAGAATTACGATGGCTTCAAGGGTGTGGAGACTCTAGTTGATGTTGGTGGCAATTCTGGTGTGAGTCTCAACATGATTATGAACAAATATCCAAACATACTCAAAGGCATCAATTTTGATCTTCCCGATATGATCTCTTCTGCACCTCAATATCCAGGTAATTAGTCTATTTTTTGGGTCACTACCATTTTGGAACCTAATCAGTCTAATTTGAAAAAATTAAGTTAGATTGACAAATATTAGTGGACCGACCATGTTAGTTTTTTGGTTTGTCCACGGACTAATTTTATTAAATTTTAGAATACGCTGTATTATTTACGAACAAATTTATTCAACTCTTGTGGCTATGTATAGGTATAACACACGTCGGTGGTGATGCGCTTGAATCCGTTCCGGCTGGAGATGCTATCTTCATTAAGGTGTTTCTTTCGCTACTAATTAGTAGTACTTACTTATCTCCAAAATATTTTTCAACGTTAGCACCATAGTAAGATATGATTTCCTCCCATCTCAAAAATAAAGAGATATGATTTTCCCCTATCTACTACTTTTTTTTATAACAAACATTTTATTATTAGGAGTAAACTAAACATAGTTGCCAATAACTAAAGTTCAAACATACATCAGCCCATAATACGAAATGGTTGCTAAGATCCAATTGTTACTTACTTTTTTTTTTTTTTTTTGGGTAAATAGGATGCAGATGATAAACCCACTCCAACAGCTTAGATAAATTAAATTAAAATAAATTAATTAAAAAAGACCAGTGACATAAATCGGACTCAATGAAAAGCAAAAAAATGACACTGAAAAGTTTTAAACCAACCAAAAAGCGTAATAAAACCAACCCAAAGGGGATAAATCAAAATAATCAGACAAAGTAAAAAGTTGTCTGTCATAGAAACGAAAATTTGAGATGAACGAATACCCACCACAAGCACAACCCAGCAAACCTGCAGCACGAACCAAAAATCAAACAAGGAAAAAAGGGTGGTATGTTAACTCATATTCCCACTCATATTCCCAAATCAAGCCAGAGACTAGAAGGAGTTGGGGCTCGAACTAGTTACAACAAACCAAACCATAATGACACAAAAGCAGCAACAACTAAGATCGAATTCACCGTTACAAACCAACAAATTAAAGATTCCAATGAAGAGCAACCCCAAATTAGAACAGTGTCGAACATCGTCATAGTGTATAATACCAACAAGTTGTGATCAACCCCAATCAAATAAAATTGTCCAATCTGAGGCCAATCCAAATCCAACTGGAAGCCAACCAAATCTAAAGTTACACGATTTAATCTCAACAAGGTGGAACCACCATGAATACATAAGCCACTTTAAGATCGAACCGCAATAAAAAAAACCACCACGAAAGCAAGTAAGTCTGAATCCACATCAAACAAGACCCATGACAAGCTTGCATGTTGTTGAGTCGTGGAAGACATTGAACCCATGGCCCAAAACCACGCGAACAACAACAACAGTTCTGCAACACACACAACGACGGCAACAAACAACCACCCAAACTCAAAATATATTCGGCTCAGTGCCACGAACCCATTTCGGAGCTATCAATCTCAGATCGAACCAAACCAAAGTACTGCATAATATACTACATATTTTTTAAGGTTGGACTATTATAACAATAACTAGGCATTTTACGTTTTTCTTTAGATGAGATTTAAATTAGGACACGTTGCCTATATCTATTCTATACTTCTACACTACTTATAAAAGGGATACATATGTTTTTTGGTGTAGCCTATTTTCAATACATTTAAACTAATCCTCAAACAATTTTATTCTTAGGTCAATTAATTATGATTCGTTTGTTATAAATATGTCTTTGTAAGCTTAACAATTTAATTACTTTTTAAAATTTAAATTTACATCATAATTTAAGGGGAAAAAACTAAATAGAAATTTCAGCCATTCTTTTTTAAATCAATTTTTCTTGAGTAGTATAGATAAAAAAAATTAAATGAAAAAATTTAAACTCCTTAAAAAAATGAAAAAAATAAATTAAAATCAATAAAATACAAAAAAAAAATGTGGATAGACAGCTTGTGGCGTGTTTCCGCTAGTTTCTTATAAAAAAAATACATATTTATCTAACTAGACCATCGACCCGTGCTAACGCACGGGTCATATCGAAGGTAATATTTGACGGTAATAGGTAACAAAATAGTTTAGATGAATGTCATGATTGCCATATAGTATTTCATAATATTAAGAAGCATAGACATTGGTACTGTACCATAACATAATATTTCCATGACATCGTCCTTGGTACCGTAACGTAACATAATAGGTTAAGTATAGCGAGACGGGTTAGCATTTATAAGTAAGAGATTAGGTTAAGTATAGCGAGACTGGTTAACGGTTATTCCTTTCCAAAAAAATAGCATATAATTAGGAACATAATTTTATTTTACTTTAGATAAACATTAAATGCAAAAGTGTGGAGGAAAACATTAGGTTAAAACCAGGTTAAGTATTGCGAGATGGATTAACATTTATAAGTAAGAGATAAGTGAAAAGAAAGATCATCATTCTCAACTCTTTTAATGGAATGAAATTGAGTTTACTGCCAAAAAAAACAAGATTTAAAAATAATTAATTAATTAATGTATATTTTACGGTACATCATATCATTTGATACTTGTAACCAAAAATTTCATTTGATACTTTAGATGTTTTTTTTAAGGAGATACTTTAGATATTAAAAACTCTTTAATTATAACATTTTAATTCTATCAATAATAATTAATAGTATAATTATTGTTTTGCAGTGGACAGTGTTAACATGGACCGATGAAGAATTCAAGAAGGCCTTGCAAAGTTGTTACAAGGCTCTTCCGGTGGCCGGAAAATTGATTCTTTGTGAACCAGTGTTACCGGAGCAGACCGATGAGAGTAAAAGAACAAGAGCATTGTTGGCGGCTGACATATGGATAATGACAATGTATAGAACTAAGGGAAAACACAGAACCGAAGAAGAATTCAGACAACTTGGCATTTCTGTTGGTTTTAAAAGTTTTCGTGCCTTCCATATTGATCCTTATTTGCCTGTACTTGAATTTCATAAATGAGCAGAAGAAGGCTTTGAAGTGTGTGAGGCTTTATGTGATGATGGAAAAAATAATAAGGAACTGTGAGCTAAGATGCTAATTAATTGGTTACTATTCCTTGACTGTGAATAAATTTTCACTTTTGTTTCCCTTATTTAACTTTTGCTTTAATAAATAAAATTCATCTTTCGCGTTAGGTTCCCCATTGCAACCAACGGGAGTTGGGTTTAGGTTGAGAAATGTTCGAATTTCAACCGAAAATGACCACTCAGTGAATCTTTTCTTGGTGGTCGTTGTGGCCATCAATGTAGTTGAGACATTACACTTGTATAGAGATTTCAAATGGGAAAATATTTGAGGCGGAGTGATGGATTTGAGCTTCATATTTGTAGATGGATTGAGCATCCGAGTTCAGTTCAGAACAATAATCATTAGCAAAGTTACTAAAATTATTAGCAAAGTTACTAAGATGTATTAAAATTTAATTAAAAATATGATTTTGAAGCAATTGCAATGTTGCTAAAATTATTTCTCGAGTCAGTGTAGCCCTCCAAATTGACTATAAATTGTCAGTTTGTTCAAGTTTAACAAACAATTAACATCTCCGAAATGATCCCATCAAAATTTTGGAGAGTGTTAAAATTTGTTATTACCCGTAGCAAACCCATACTTGTTCCACTCTAGAATCAATCGCTTCATGAGATCGTGTGGTTTTTTATTTTATTTAAAAAACAATAAGGTGTTAATTTTAAATAAGTTGAATCTAGCATTGAAAATTAAGTATTCGTATTTCTCACCATAACAAAATATTCTCATCTTTTGTCAAAACAATAATATTCTCAACTTAATATATATATATATATATATATATATAATTAGTGAAATTTCTTATTTTACATTAAATGAATTTATTTATAAAAATAGGAATATTATTTAAAAAATTTGGGAAACTTTTTTATTAATTTTTTAACTTGTGCAATAATATATATTTAAAAATACAATTAGTGAATTTTTTTCCCAGTTTTAAATAAAGTTGAAATCTAACTTAAGTAATGTAAACTTGTATTTTGATATCAAATGGTTGTTGATAAGTTTAAGTTATAAAAGTTAAAAAAAAAACCATGAAATGGCGGAGGCATTTTTTTGTTTGGGAGGAGGAGTTAGTGGGGGAGTGTGTCGACTGCTTAACTACAGTTGTTTTGTAGGTGGGGATGGAGGATCCTTGGGTCTGGAAATTACATTCATCTCGTTGTTATAATATCAAAAGTCTTTATATTAACTTGATTACAATGGAAGACAACAGTAATTCAATCAATAATCAGATTTTGTGCTTAAAAGCGGGTTTGCTTAAAATTAATAGTTTTGTTTGACAGTTGGTTTTTAACCTTGTCCCGACTAAGGAGAACTTGGTGAGGCGGCATATTCTTGATCAAAATACTCGTCATTTCTCAGCAGGGTGTGGTCAGTTAGAAGACAAGGATCACTTATTCGTATTGTGATTTTTATGGCCGAATTTGGCCTCTGGTTTCAGGATGGCTAGGCTTCTCAACGACAATCCATGGGAAGTTATTGGATCATCTTGTGCATTTTGGTGGGCTAGGTGGCCATTTAAAATGTGTACGTCTGGCTCTTTGGATGTATGTGGTTTGGGTTATTTGAAAAGATCGTAATAGGCGTATTTTTCAACATAAGTATAAACATTTATGATACTTATGTGAAGAAGTTAAGTTTCAAACCTTTTGGTGGTTAAATTCAAAATACGCAACTTTTGATTTTTGACTATCGTCTTTGGCGGCTCAATCTGATTCCTTACTTAGTTGTTGTATCTTAGCCTGTTTTGCTCTTTTGTTGCTTTGAAATTTTTTGTAATGTAACTTTGTTCTCTTAATAAGTCCTTTTGGTACATCTTGCGTTGTGAGGACTTATTCTTGGTTTCTAATATATTTCATTTTAGTATTTTTAAAAAAAGGTAAAAAATATGCCCAATGAATACTTAACTATAGATAAAAATAAACATTAATTTGATATATTGAATAAGAAAAAGACATTGCCATAAAACGAAAAAAAACATTTTTTTTTTCTCTAATGACCCTCTAGTCCCGAGGAAAAGGGTCCATGTTGATTTGGAGTTTTATGAGGAGGTATAAGTAAAATTTTACCATGAATTATTTTAATGAGGATTCAAGTTTTATTGATCACTTGAAAATATGAGGGTTTTCAAATTTGTTATTGTTACACATAAAAATAATATAGTTGTTAGTTGAAAATGACCTATAGCCAAGTTAAGGCTAAGCCGATGCTCATATAGCTAAATGGGGGATTAGGCAAACTAGAGACAGCTGCATATGATTTAGTTGAATCTTTATTGTGTTTAAGGAGTCTCATAAGGGTCATGAGAATGTCATAATTAGTCAAAGACACATGGAGCTAATAATGTTTTCTTAAAGACTCATGTTCCTATTTTATAGCGCAAGATAACAGACACAACTCAAATCCAAATAGCATGATCACAATGAGTAAATTCAATGGATGGGATGTACCAGAAAATTTTACAAAACATGAGCAAGAAACCAAAATGTGGGGCGTCACACACACAATGGTCAAAAGCTTACACATTACGTGTGAGTTTAGCCAAATAACTACAGTAAGGGTTGGTCTTTATAGGCAACATTCGTGACTAATGTGATTGCATGTTGATGTCTCATTTCTTATAAATACATTGTGCATTTCGTTTTAGACACATTCAATCAATAAAATAATATATTTTACTTGCATTTTTATGTCATTTCTTTGTACTTTACATTTGCTCATACTTTCCTCGGCTTAGTTCTAAAAAATTCTAATTAATTTTCATACTTAACACTTTTTGAAGTAGTTAAAGAAGTAAAGAACCTACAACTGAGGGATATACTTTATTCATTGATGAAATCTCTTGAAGAAAAAAAAAAAAGAAACATTATTGAGAGCTATTAGCCAAATCCACAACTAACTTTCAAGTTCGGCAACAATGTTTCTTTTTTTTTTAGTCGCTCAACCTGGAAGGAAAAAAAATACAAAGAAAGTTAATACATTGAGTACATTGCATGGATATTTTTAATGTATTTTTCTAAGGAGGGTATTTTTAATGTATATTACACATTATATACATATATTTTTTTTATAAATATAGAAATATAGTTTAAAATATTTGGGAAAACTTTTTAATTAAGAAATTATTTACTTTTCCAATAATAAATTTTTTTAAGAAATCATTTTTAAAACAAAAAAAAAATTGATATAGTTATCTAAAACTTTTGAAAAGTTCAGAATAATTTTGAAAATAAAGTTAAGTAATAAAATTTGTCTTTTGATATCAAATGGTATTGAAAAGTTTAAATCATAATAGTAAACAAATCGTATCAGAAAGGTATATAAAAAACTACCTCAATGAATAGTTTAATAAAAGTAAAAAGAAACATTGTATTTGATTTAATAAATAAATTGAATAATCTCAACAAGGTTGGATCATTGAAAGGGTTAGACTCCCGCCAACCAGTATTCAAGTATATTTTTAAAAAAAACAATATTCCAGTTTGAGGTATCCATATTTAATACATGACACTCTTAGCGTAGAATTGCCTAAAATAGAAGGAATCTTTAGAAAACCAAAATAAATAAATAAATAAAATAATTAGATGAAATTGCCAACTCAATAAAAAAAAATACACATCTTATTAAGTCTTTTATAATTCTTTAACTGATTCTAGCAAAATGACCTTTGATAATTTGAGTTTGGTCATCCTGACTAAAATTTGTTTTGATGGCATATCAGACTGCTTGATACTCACTTAGGCTTAAATATTAAGTACTTAACATCAACTACTTGGTAAAACGTATGCTACGCGAGTAGTTACAGAATATATAATTTTGTCATATATGATAATAGGATTTGTTAAATATGTTTGGTCATACAACCTGTAAGTAAAAAATAAATAAGAAAATAGTTAATGTATTGGTTACATTGCATTGATACTTGTATATTTGATTTGAATTAAAACTAAAATTTAAAGAAAATTTAGAGTAAAAGTTTTTTTAATTTAAAAATTACACACGACGTTGTCAATTCAAACAAATTAGAAAAATATGAACTCAAAAACAAGTATTTACAATTATCGGAAAATATGCATGATTACTTTGAAATTGTTTTAAAAGAAAATTCACAAGAAGATAATTATGCATGATGATATGCATTTTTACTAAAAGTTATATCAAAATTAATAATAGAATTGATATTATTTCTAGAAGAGTATACTTTTAAATATATATA
>Ga0315915_1001978_pt1 | contig 25421 bp, 9 predicted proteins | sample MpolbnodulesMG_FD_207738 | JGI IMG/M metagenome (GOLD analysis project Ga0315915, IMG submission 207738) | Medicago polymorpha root nodule microbial communities from Los Angeles, California, United States - branched nodules | ecosystem: Host-associated > Plants > Roots > Nodule | place: USA...
TTAAAAATGTGAGCCATAGGGAGACAAGACTGTATATGGATATAAATGCTATATATGGTTCTTCTTTGAACCAACAAGAGCCCGTACACTTGGTGATTTTACCTTATTTTTCTCTTGTAGAGTGTGGTGATTTTTATCATTTAATTTTCTTGTTTGTCTTTACCCTTACATTGGCTACTTTGTTTTAAGGATTACTGTACCAGACAACAGTTTGTTATTAGGATCAAATATTTTCGCATTTTATTTGCTTACGTACCTGCACTGTTTTTCCCAATTCCATGCCTCTTTTCTAACAATAGTTCAAGTAAAAATTAAAGGAAACGGACCTCAAAAATAAAGGTGAGAATTATTAGCTTCCATAGAAATATGTAGGATGAATACAGGGGTATAGCAACCGAATCCAACTCAAAAGAGAAAATCTTATATCCTCATTTTGGTTGCTAATTTTAATTTTATTATTAGATTGGCCTCAAATTAATTAGGCTGAAACTTTTTCTTTCCTTTAGAAAAGGTTAAAGCTTCTCATCTACCTTTGAAAATTTGCAGAATCAACATAATGTGGTAGCGCAATATGCAGAATATCTTCAACTATTATTTCCTCTATCTGATTCAACTACAACAACTCTCATTCAGCTATGGCCTTTACCTAATAGCTTTCCCGGACTCTATAGATCTGGCCGCAGATCAACACACTGGGGTAGAACAACCACCAGCAAAGCTTGATTAACAAGATCAAACCTGAAAAAAAATGAAAAAGGTGTAAAACTGAAGATCTTCAGCCTTGGACATGACATAGTATAATCATCTTGTGTTGTTAATTCTTGTAATGGTTTAATGGTTCCGTACCACTTCCAAGTTAGGTATTTTTTTATTTTATTTTACCATTTGTAGGCAGACATGCAAGTTATCCCATCCTTTCTTGTCAAGGATTTGATTCCAACACAATGTGAGTTAAATGAATAATCTCAGAAAGCTTTTACTTATACATCAAATGTCAATTATTATTTTTTTGCTAACATGTATTTTTGCAAACCAACAGTACATACAATCATACATGCAGCCTGAGTTGCTTGTGTCCAACACTTTGTTTGTGTCAATTCACCATTGTCTCAATCAAAATAAAATGAGTTTGCAAGCAAAAAAGGCTGCTACCCTCATGAAAGGAAAAGGAAATGGTTACTTTACTCCTAGCATTGTATTGTAAGATTAGATCATATAATTTGCAATCTTACTTGGTTTTAGACTTCTTATAATCAGCAATAGTCTAGCTTTATATACTATTATTATTTAGTCTTGGAAGCTTACCTAACATTTTCCATGACAACTTCATATGTCACCTAATGCTTAAGAACAAACATAAACATTTTGTGACAATTTCAATCTTAAAAATTAGATTCAAGCGGTGACACATTTGAATCATGGTCCAATTGATTCAACCACGATTGATCTTGATAACAAACAATTAATAAAAAAATATTTAAGAAAAGTAAAGGAAAAAATGAAAAAAATATAAAAAAGAAGAAGGAATAGGTTGAACCAAAATGGGAGAAAAGAAGCAAAATGGTAATTTCTCTCTGATAAAAGAGAATTAAATGGTACTAGTATATGATGATAAAAGAGAATTAAATGATGTATGAAAACATAAAAGTCCAAAATTAGATTCCCCTTGATGGCCATTGTTTATGATAAGCTTAACTAGTGTAAGAAAATATATAAAAAACCTGATTTTGAAATTCCTAAACTAGGCTTCAATTATTAAGTGTTAAGATGTAGCATTATCATCTTAACAAATATACAAAGGAAAAAAGCAAAAGAAAGGAAGGACACATGGCCAACTATGAAAAGGGAATTGTTTCCAAAAAAAACTATAGACATTAGTGTGTGATGTCATATCAACTATGATACATATGTATGTAAAAGACACTGTAATATGGGACACTTAATCCTCACAAGTACACTTGAATATATTTTCAGTGGGAATATCATAAAGGGAGTCTGTAACTCATAATTACATTAGTTTCATTCTGAATAATTCCAGAAAAAAGTGACACTTGCTATACGAATGGCATAGTTATTAGTAAGTGACATTATGAAGGACAATTCTTGGTTGATATTAAAATTTGGATTTGATTTTTAACCTAATTTTGGAGAACAAAAAAGATGACTCCAAAAAAATGTTGTTGTATTTTGGTGAGAGATTTTTGGAGACAAGAATGAGAGGCAAGGAGAGGAAACACAAAGAGAAGTTCACGAATTTTGTGTATAGTGCTTCTTGTGAGACTCTTGGGGTGAGAGCCTACACCATCAAAGACAGAATTCAAAAGGGTTTTGGATTGAGAGCTTTGTGGTGATGATCCAAGGTTGGAAAACACATTATAAACATACTAGGTAGGATTATCTTTGAGTGAGGCTAAGAGAAAATAGAGAAATTAAGATAATCTCTTGGGGAGCAATTGAGTTAGATTTCTTTGATGACTTTGTAACTCTCTTGTTCATGGAAATTAGAGATTGGAAAATAGTAGAAATTAGGGTTAGTTTTGGTGAACTCTTAAAGCTAATTTTTTGTATCTTTTGTAAAGACTCATTGATAGTGGATTGCTAAACCACTCTCTCCCCTAGACGTTGGTGAATTTGAAGATAAGTGGATAAATAAATCTCAAGCGTAATTGTTCCTCTACTCGCTTTATCTTATTGTTCTTGCTTTGATTATGTATTTGCTTTACTCATAGGTTTTAGGTTTGTCTCTAATTGTAGATTATTCCTTCAAGTGATTTAAAAATAATATTTGAGTGAATTACATTTTTTTAATCATTTGATTCTCAAAGCAATGTAGCTCTAGTGATTTGAAGTTCAGTTGAGAGGTTAGTAAAGTTTGAGGCAAGATTCAAACTCAAATGAGTCATTATATCAACCACTTGATTTAAATCAAGATCATATTAAACATAATAATAATTAACCACATAATCACATTTACAAAGTTATTTACATTTAGTCAACAAAAAAAGTTATTTACATTACCAAAATTACCCTCAAAATAGTAAATATTAGTTCATTAAAACAAAAGTTGAATTAAATGAGGGACTTGTTAAAGAGAGCATTCTCTTCGTCTTATAATAATTGTGAGATTAGTACTTCTTTCTCTATAAAAAAAATTGTCATTTTATAATATCAATGTAGCATTTGTTATTTTATAAATGATACTAATTTTACCATTGAAATCTACCCATCAAATCGTTTTCTTAAGAACCACGCATAATCCAAATATAAAAGTTTTACCATTGACAATTGAATGCCGATGTAAATGAAACCCTTGCAAGTGGACGGTGGTATTAAACTCATTAATTTAGTCATTTTTTTATTAAAAACTAACGAGCATCATTAAATGATGCCCTAGTTTTCATAAAACAATTGAGACGGAGGGAGTATCATTACATAGACCGATAATATTGACTTTAGTTTATACTCCATCTGTCTTATTTTAATTGTCGTTTTAGACTTCTGTGCGGTTCTTAAGAAAACGATTAGTTTAGTTGATTTTAATGGTAAAATTTGTGTCATTTATTAAAACACTCTTATTAATTACAGTCAGTGAAATAGTTAAGTGAAGTAGAATTCAATAAATAAGAGTATATTAGTGGGAAAAAATTACAAATGTTACATTGATATTCTAAAGTGACAATTATTTTGAGACTGATAAAAAATGTTAAAGTGATGGTTAAAATGAGATGGAGAGAGTATTTCATTCTAAAATATATGAACCTTCTATTACTTAATATCGTTTTGGAGAAACTTCCTACAGCTTAGTGCTGAGTAACCCAACGAGCTTTAGGCATTTCCACAGTTCCCTACTATACACATTTGACATTCTGAAGTGGTGAGGCCAATATATCTCCATGACTACTTAATGACAATGAGGGATGCATATTCTTCTTGCACTACTTTAAGCCATTTCGAATCTAAAATCTTCTGTAGTTGTTTGTTTCATTGTTTGTTTGTGTAAAAGGTTTCATCACAAGAATGATGAAAAATACTGGGTACAAAGGTAAAGATAAAGTTTATTATGTTCATGTGTGAGAGAAACAAAATTATTCTTTGTTTAAACTCTTTGAGTAATTGACAATATGACATGACATCAAACCTCCATGATTAATGTAAGTGATTTTAACTGCAGCTTATGCCCTCACCAACTTGATTTTGTGGAATAGTTTGTCTATCACAACAATAATAAAATACACATAAGACAAAGAGTTTAGATTAAAAGCTAATTATCAAGATACCTATGATAATTTCAACTTTCTTAAAATAGATAATAATGATTTTTACATAATTTTTTCCTTACACCATTTTATTACAAGAGATTAATTGTCACACACACCTCGCAAATGTAGTTTTAATAATTGGAAATCCTAACCAATGTCCCAAATGCACTAGTTAAGGAAACAAATATAGTACGCATTGCATTGGAAATTGTGTAATCAATTCATCGAAAGTAAAAAACGTATCTTTTTCAATTTAAAACATCTTTTTTTAGTTTTCTTAATTAACCAGTGCCCTGGGAACACCGGTTAACATGACCATTTAATAATTATAAAGCTACTAAACTAGCATGCAATTATCCTCGAGTTGTGGTCCGAATTCTCTGCACTTAAGAAAAGTATGCAGTCACATAGTCAAAGAACCTCGTTCGTTGAATAAAGATCAGATAACTCGTATTCTAACATCACCAAATCAACGTTAAAATACATTGCTGAAGCTTCACCTAACGGCCGAGATCAGAGAGAATATAAATAAATATGCCAATATCATCCTCTTGCTAATTAAATAAAGGGTTAATAGGTCTTTATCCCCTGTAATATATGTCATTTTCGGTTTTTCCCCTGTAAATTATTATTTTTGATTTACCCCCTGTAAAAAAAATTTGTTTTGATTTACCCCCTAATAGGCAAAACAAAAACGAAAATTTCTTGAAAAAAAAAAAATTGGTTTTTGTTTGGCCTATTAGGGGGATAAATCAAAACAATTTTTTTTTATAGGGGTAAATCAAAATAAAATTTTACAGGATGGAAAACCAAAAATGACCTATATTACAGGGGGTAAAGACCTATTAACCTTTAAATAAATTGAAAATGTGGACAAGTCTATACCCTATCACATAAACAGCAATAGTGCAGCAAAACAAGGATGGAAGAGTTCGCCCAAAGATAATGCAAATCCACCAACAGGGTTAAGAAATTCAGAATACCACACCTTTTATAAGACAAGTCCATTCTACAACAATACATTATTCTGAAATTGAAAAAGTAGGCCTTTGATCTTATCTAGCATATCATAAGTCATAATCTATAGACATGAATATACCAATAAAAAGTAGATACAAATACCAAAAATGTAGAGAGACAAGTAGGAAGACAATAATAAAGTCATAAAAAAAACATTAACATTGAATGTACCAAAAATGTAGAGAGACAAGTAGGAAGACAATAATAAAGTCATAAAAAAAACATTAACATTGAATGTAGTTGTTTGATTAATCTAATAACTAATAGAATAATCTCTTGGCTTCTGATATTAGATTAGATTAGATGATGTTAACTAGTTGCAATCATAAATTCCACGCATATACACGACTAGTATATTGGTGACTGTTAAATTAAGATCGAAGTTCAGACGGTCTATATTTCAATCTTGCGATTTTAGAGTAAAAAAACTACTTACTTTCTACACTGTCCGATCTCAATTCAATAGTCACTTATGTGCTAACTACGTGAATTTGTGACTGCAACAAATCCAAATGCTATGTTGTAGTACGGTAGGGAATCTAGGGCCATACACTAGGAAGTTGTACATTGGTGCTCTACATAAGTTTCAATCAAACAAGTATGCAATACAATTCTTTCTCTCTCTGTCTCTCACTCTCACACTCACACAAATGGATGTCTTAATTTTTAGGTCTCTCTATATTAAGACCTTGTAACTGTAAAATAGTGCTATATCTATTGCTATACATGGCATAAAGCCTTTATAGTTGTTACAACATTTACAACAAACTTCATCTTTCTTGCAGTTAAACCAAACTTAGATAACCAATACTAAGCTTATACTTGGCATTATATTTCTTTGCACATGAATCTTCCATGCCTAAAACCTTCTATGGATAGAAAACACAAAAATGATTCATCTCCTCAACTTGTACTTGATCTAAGTCTCTCTAGCAAGGATCCATGTGGTGATTCAAAGTCAGAACTTAACCTCCTCAACTGTTTCCATGCAAATTTATCGGAAAGCTCCTCGGAATCTAGTCATGAGAATGAACTTGATCCGAGAGTTTTCTCATGCAACTACTGCCAAAGAAAGTTTTATAGTTCTCAAGCACTTGGAGGACACCAGAATGCACACAAGCGCGAAAGAACTTTGGCGAGAAGAGGCTATACAACTAGCATGTCTTCTTCTTCTCTACCTTCTTATGGCTTGTGTAACAAATCACTTGGCATTCAAGTGCATTCTATGATTAACAAACCTTCTTATCAAACACCCCTTTTTGGATTTTGTTCAAATGGACAAAATGGATGGAGAAGACAAAACTTTGATTCACAACCAGCAATTGGAAAGCTTCCTTTAGGAAATTTTCATGTGAGGGATGAAGTTGAACCATCCTTTGGTGGTGGCATTTCAAGGGTAGCCATGTTTCCTAAAAGGCTTGCAAATGAAGGACTTGGAAGTTACTTATTGGATAGTAACACTTCTCATTTGCAGTCTAAACAAGAGAAGTTGCAAAAACTTGACTTATCTCTTAAGCTCTAAGTATAGCCTCCTTCGACCAACATGTCACTTGTTTGAATCTGGCCGGAAGAATCATTGGTCAAATTTTACGTACTTTTCGATTGAGCTCTGAATTACCAGGGCCTGTTTCCTAGAAACGAGGATTAATACCAAAAAAATAACACAGTTTATTTTCTCATTAGCCAAAGATCTTTGAGCTTTTTTTTTTCTTCCTTTTTTATTTTGTTCTCATGTATCTCTTGTTCCACCAGGTCTAAATGCATTTTGGTTACATACCTGAGTTTCATGTTTAGCTATTATTTGCTTTATGTTTTGTCATAAAAATAAATGTTCTTTCCATGGATTTATTTTGAAGTTAAAACTTCCATATTGCATTATTTGGCTTTGTGCATTTAATGTACTTCAAACTTAGTTTAATGACTTGAATTGAAATTAATAAAGGTTGATGGTTCTGCATGTGTCTTTGATCCATCCAAAAGCATAAGCAATTCTATCTATTAAATTAGAAAAATATATATAGAGAGAGAGAAAGGAAGTGCTGATTTCATTTGACAACTTATATTTCTTTTAATATATTTCAGAAATGCCTTTACTTGGTAAATCATTTGGTAAATCATGTAATGTGAGTTTCTCATTTTAGAGATACAGTAAGTAATCTCAATCGTACAGTTGTTATTTCGTGCATGTTTAAAATCGCAGTGAGTTCAACAAATTTCAGTGACGTCATAATTTTATTAATATTCCAACATATAGTTTTTGTAAAAAATAACGATGATACATTATAATTTTTTAAGCTCGTCGTCAATCCAAATGCACTTCAACAAATCATTAGTTTATTATAATGTAATGTAAAATCAAATTTATTCATCATCTTGATTTTCCTCATCAAAGGTTGAGATTGTTTATTTTATCCTTAATAGATAAGAAAAATCTCAAATGTATGAGCAAGGGAATAAAGAAAAAGATTAATTATATTTGACAATGAACTAAATGTCAACCTGGGACTATTTGAATGAAGATGTATTTGTCACACATATTGGGTGACAAAGATCCACTGTAGAAATTTGGAAGCTAGTGAGTGTCACATTTTTGAGTTCTTATTGAAAAAATTGGTCCACCAAAATGCACGTTTCAATGGTTGCAATTGTGTCACTTTGACCCACCTGTTGTTGGAGAAATGGACCATCTCTATTGGGATCAAATAAGTTGGTGGGCAAGCCATGTGAAAGTAAGCCAAAATGACACTCAGCTATGATATCACATCATTTCAAAACAACACACAGTACTCCCTAAGTCCCACATTAATCAACCGTTTCTATCATTTCACTCACATAGTTTAAAAGTACTTTAACTACGTTACCCTTATCAGTTATTAATGTATTTATCATTTTCATAAATGTAAAGTGAAAATATTGAATTTGAAGTACTCCATTCGTCATAAATTATAAGTCGTTTTGAGAAAAAATATTGTCCTAAATTATATACGTCGTTTTATAATATCAATAAAACACTGATGTTTCTTTTTATATTATAACATTAACTATTTATTACCCTCTTCTTTCAATTTTTTAATTTATCCTTTCCATAAAATTATCATGGGCAATTTTCTATAACAACTCATAATATATCTTTCTCATACAAAATTAATTACATTTCTTAATAATACGTTTGGATGCTCAAAACGTCATATAATTTAAGACGGATGAAGTATTAATTAAAGAAAAATGTTAACTTGTGTCCTTAGGGCATATGTTAAGGACATAAAGTGGAAATTTTGTCTAGGAAATCGTGTCAATTTATTCTTCTAAAGATTGAAAATTAATGTTTTGTAATAAATATTTACCATTTATAAAATCCTTAATATGTGCCCTAAAATTACTCCATCCGTCTCACAATAATTGTCTCTTTACCCATTTTTCTTTTTCTCAAAATAATTGTCCCTTTAGAATATCAATGCAACATTTTTTTTCTTTCCATTATTATACCCTTATTTATTGAATTTCATACAGCTTAACTACTCCACTAACTACAATTAATAAGGGTGTTTTAGTAAATGATACTAATTTTACCATCAAAATCAACACAATTAATCATTTCGTTAATAATCGTGCATAAACCTTAAACAACTATTATTTAGAGATGGAGGGAGTACAAGTTAGCATCTTGAAAATTGAACACGGTAGTTATTTTAAGACTTTTTGTTGTTGTTGCAAATAGGTACATTATTGTGGGATGGAGGGAGGGAGTATTGATTGAAATCTTCAACATTGATTTCTCAACCAATGACATCTTATGTACACTTCAAAGCTGTAGGTCCATATCCAAATGATGTTTACACTAATCTCATGTTAATCATGAAACACAAGTAATATTTTGATTATGATGAAATTAAGGTTCAAAAGACTTGAAAGTCTAGTCATTATGACAATTAATTATTATATGTAAGATCTAAGATGTTTCCAAACATGGATTCTTGAGTTTGATACATTTTATTGCCATATGCAGTACTTTAGTTGTGCTGTCTATTTAACTTGTGGTGGCACACCTAAGTCTTTCACCATTCATCCAATAAAATATTCATCATAGCATTTAATTTTGCCTCCCAACCAAGAAAGAAGCACAAATTGACAAACATAAGGGAACATGTTGAGCTATCATTTGAAGCAAAAACATGCTTCTTGTTCATCAAGATGTTATATGAATAATCAAATTTGAGATTGTATGTCATCATCTTCAATAATAGTAGATAGGACATGAAACTTGAGTTTTAATATCAACATCTTAGTTAGGCTAGTGAAACAGTGCAACATGTTTGTTCCTTTTCTATTCTTTCTAGTTGGTATCACTAGTTCAAGTAATATGCATTGGATTTAACAATTAGTAGCATATATATCAAGATAATATATTTTAACAACTAGCAGTATTATATAGTTCAGTCCCCTTTCAACAAAATAAGTCATGTCATAATCACTTCATCTCTAATTCTCTAAAGAAATTCTCTAAAGAAACTAATGTCGGCATATTTTTATGGTTTACTCTACTCATTCAAACTCACCTTAACAAAATAGAAGGACAATAATTAGATTCAAATGTCTTTTTCTTTGAAGACTTTTTATGAGGGTAAGTTCATGTGAACATAACTGGTCCCTTTCAAGATTACTTAACAAACTAAACTGTGGCAAGGATCAATTATCTTTAAATCATATTACTAATCTTGTAAATAATTCTATCATGCACCAAAAAGCTAGTGGATTCAAGTTTTGCTTATATTTCTCCAAGTTTTTGTGTTATTCAAAATATAGCTTCTTTTTTTGTGAATATTCAAAATATAGCTTTGTTTAGTTCTGGAATTTCACACATAAAAAAATATAATTTTTAAGAGATAGAAAACATGTAATCATTTCATTTTTTGATTAAAAAGTGGTTTAATAAGAGTGATACAGTATAGGCAATTATAATTTTACATTAAACACCCTATTTTTTTTTAAACACAACTTATATTTAGAAAAATGACCTTTACAATGTATTGGAATTTTGCACGTTGTAAAATTGTACCTTCAAAAACTAACCTTACAGTCATTGTATTTGAATTTTCAATACATTGTATCTAGATATACACATCCATAAACTTATTTTTCAAGTGTTCAATTTGAATTTTAAACATTCATCACAAACAAAAAGGACACCATCAGCGAAGATGAGATGAAAGGCATGGACAGAGATATTTGTCTAAGTGATGGTTGTTATTAAAGGGGCAGTTGTTGAAAAATGGTTATCATATAAGGATCCACAAAACGAGTCATGAGGTGGTGGGGGTGTTTGAATGAAAGAAATGAAGGAAAGGGGGTGTATGTTGAATATAATTCAAGGAATTTTGAGAATTTATAAACAAATAAAAGAGAGTGGGTGAGAATCTCAAAAGGGGTGTAGACTAAGATATCATTTCCATTGATCAAGAAATACATGGTTTTATGATTCCGAGACAAGAAAGAATTGTGCATAACTGATTTTGTAACACTTCTAATAGAAGACGTGTTCAATGCACAACATGTGTCTGTGTCCAACACCGACACATGTGATTACATTTAATTATGACATTTTCTCAAATTACTACTGGCGTAGACATCTGAGCGTCTGTGTTGTGTCCGGTATGTGTTGGTGGTTCATAGGTTCATGGATGGAAACTTAATAAATTGTACTTCAAGGAAAAGTTATTTGATGTAAGCATGTATGTAAAAGTGTATCACATCTAAATTTTAATCGGTTAAGAGGGACATGTGATTTTAGTTTGTTACACATTTAAGGTACAAAACCTGTATAACAACACAGTACAGATAATTGAGTCACATCATGATTTTCTGCTTTGTCAATTAAATCAAGGTGAATACAACTTGAATACAGATAACTTGAACACCAATAAGTATAAGTAGAATCTTCTAAGCCATTATTTTGAAACAAGCTTAAAATAATTACAGCTCTTGTTCAGATGCTGGCTGATATTAATCAATTGTTCCTAGAACCATGCCAGTTGCTGTTCATAGATTGAAATATTATAATTATAAACACGAACAAAAGTAAAACATGTTTAACTTTTCACCGAGAATAAACCTTCCATAATAGACAGTGCTCGACATGTTTTCATGCGTTTCTCTTTGGGAAAGGGGGTTCCGAAGCAAAAATCATAAATACAATATCGTCACTTCCTACTTACCTTATACAATTTCTACTTCTAAAGCAGTGGTGAACAAAAAGTAAGAGCAGTGGTGAACAAAAAGCAAGTGTTTACCTTCTTTGAAATAGACTTCAGTCACAAAAGAGATATGATCTCATGGTTTATCTCATCTAGCACATTTAAATTTCAATGCACTTATTTTTTTTCGATATAAGATTTAACCTTCTCCATCCATCCTATGATCTCTGTTTTCTCCTTGTGTTTCATGTACTGATGCAAGTATTTGGCAAGTTCATCATTTATACCCCTTACTTCCAAGAAATCATAAAGGCTATCCTGTAACTCATCATCCAATTCCCTGTAAAGAATCAACATTAAGAGGTGTGAACACAATTCTAAATCTAACTATCATACAAAATTGTAAGCAGTGTTCAGTTGTGGATCGCAGAAAATAGTGGGTTGTTCAACTTCTATTATGGAATAGTGCTAACAAGCACATCGCAGAACAATAACGGATAACATCTGTTCAAATTCGGCTATAGAGTATCACTTTAGAACTACTATAACCATTATTTAACAACACTGATTGTAAGCAAATAATTAGGGTAAAAAATGAGTAAGTAAACTTACTCAAAATCAGGACCAGCATAGGGATCAGCTTTCATATTTTTGTTTGCACGAACGAGCAGCCTTTTTATCACTATACTGTCTGGCCAAGCAGAGCACATGATTTCCAGCACATTACCATCTCCCTTGGAGATATTGACAATCAAGGTAATGTGTAGCTGCACTTCATCTGCATTAGCCACGCCACCGCTTTTTTTCGGAGCAGGAACAGCCCCATCAAACATGGTGACTTCAACTTTAATGTTTTCATTTGCAAATTGTCTTTTCAATGTAATCCATCGCTCACTGGGTCGGCCATCCACCAAAAATGAACCGAACTTGTCAGTAGGCTGCAAAACAAGAACAGACCTTAATTATCCATGTCTACAAGAATGACTTTACCAAAATCCAACTGAAAAATGCTAGAGAATTTCCCCAAACGATACTAGTCGCAAAGAATAGTGAAAGAAAGTTACAAAACAAAATTGCAGACTCTTAGAAATAAAAAGTAACGCCACCTTTTAGAAATAAAAACATCATCTACTTATTGCCATCAAAATATTGAGTCTTCAAGTAAACACAAACAGTGCATTTGGCTAATCCCAAGTTTGCCTTTATTTCTAGGTTATAGATAGAAGTTTTTCAACTGTTATAAGTCTTCAACTTCTAACTCGTGAAGAAACTAGATATGACAGTTTCTGAAAATTCAAGATATACAAGTTAACTTTAATTTGAGATAAACTATTAATTAGAACTTGTTAAAGGGCCATCCATTGTCGGTGTAAAGTCACTACTTTGCAATTTCATACAATCAATTTCAAAATACAGTTATAAAAGTGGACTGATGTGCCAAAATAGTATATTTTCATTGGATGTCAGTGTACAACAATGCACTTCCACAACAGTTTATACAACAAAGTAGCTCTATATATTTTATTGGATCATTTCATCTTCTTTTTTACAAGTACTTCCACAACAGTTTACACAAACTAGCTCTGAACATTTTGTAGCCATGACACCTGATTATTAGGAAGAAACTACGAATGTACAATCTAGCTTTTTCTCACAACTTAATTTTACAAAATCAGGCATGGATAGTTCCTTACCCTTTCTACCTTGATCAAAAAAGCCATTATCCATTCAATTTTAACTTCTGAGAAGCTATCAATTAGAATTATCGTTGCTATTATAAGCTCATTTAATTTCTTTTTCTGTTACAAACATTCCACAACAGTTTATCCAAACAAACTCTAAACATTCTATAGTTATGAAACCCGATATTTAGGAAAAAGGTAAAAATGTCACAATGTAGCTTTTTCCCACAACTTTATTTTTCAAAATCAGGCATGAGCAGCTCCAAAACACATTCAGATTAAGACAATAGTTGGATAAACAGTATCATTAAGTGTCTATAGCGCTTATGTATAAAACATATCTATAGCAAGTGAAGTTCAATTTATGAGAGAAGCAACTAATTATAATTATCATTACTATTAAAAAATCATTTCATCAATCTTGTTTTTCTCTTACAAGTACTTCACAATAGTTTATCCGCACTAGCTAAACATTTTGTAGCTATGAAACCAGATTTTCGGAAGAAGCTAAAATGTAACATAGTAGCTTTTTCTCACTTAATTTTTAAAATCAAGCATGGGCAGCTCCTAAACACAATCAGATTAAGACTCTGTTTGAATAAGCATCTTAATTAAGTGTTTACAGCCCTTATCATATAAGTGCTTATGTATAAATCGTGTCTATAACAAAATATAAAGAATCTATTTTGTTTGACTTATTTAAGCTTATATACTAACATAAGCACTTGGAGACTGTTTGGTAGAACTTATGAAAAAAACTTATGACATGTTCATAAACTGTTTTCAGCTTATTTTCATAAACTTTTACAAGATAGCTTATGAATACAGCTTATAGCTTATACAAAAAACAATTTAACTTTATTTTATATTTTGTTATAGAAATATCTTCCAAACATTTTGTAACTATGACACCTGATTTTTAGGAGAAGGCTAAAATTATAACAACGTAGCTTTTTCCTAAAACTTAATTTTACAGAATCTGGCATGAGCAGCTCCTAAACACATTCAGATGAAGACAATGTTTGGATAAACAACTTGATGCATAAACTATGTCTAAAACAAAAGATGAAGGGTCTGTTTGAATTGACTTATTTGAGTTTATCTACTTGTATAAGCAATTGTAAATTGTTTAGTATAACTTACGAAAACGGCGTATGACTTATACGAACACAATTTAACTTATACAAAAACAATTAAGTTGTTCCTAAACCGTTTCGAGCTTATTTTCATAAGTTCAAGATAGCTTATGAAAACAGCTTATAGCTTATACAAAAGTAAATTTAACTCTATTTCATCTTTAGTTATAGTAATAGATTATACATAAGCGCTTATCATGATATGCACTTAAGTTATAAGCTACAAATTAAGTTGTTTATCAAAACTTGGGGAATTGAAATCAAATTATTTTCATATTAGTTGTTTTCGTAAGTTATCTAGAGAGTTTAGCTTATGCTAGTTTATAAGTTCAAAAGTAAAAAGTTCATATTTTTTCCATCATTCTAAGAAGAACAAATCAAGGTCAAATCAAATTCTAACAACCCATTTCCCCAAAATCAAAACCCATTACACAAAATGAGAAAAAAAATACTTACAGGATTTGAAGAAGAAGAGGATTGAAGCTCGTACTGAATTTCGTTACGAAGAAGTCTGAAAATGTTACCTTCGAAAGCTTCTTTGCGCATTTGGGAGATGTAAGTTCTTCTGGGGATGATGTGAGAAGGAGAAGGAGAAATGCATGGTCGTTGATGTTGAATGGGAATTTGGTTGGTTAGGGTTAGGGTTTTTCTGAGAGAACGAAGCAAACGTGCCATTGCAGGGTTTAGAATCGGAGAGAAGGGTTTTAGGGTTTATAACAAGCAAGGGGGAATGAATCTGAGTCCCTAGAGATTCGAAGACTATTTTTTATTATGTTTTTACAAAGTTTTACAAAAAAAAGTTTAACCGATAACAGTCACTTTGATCCTCAATGGCAATGGCAATCATTAATCACAATAGTCCTCGATGTATAAATTTTTTACAATAGCCTTCGATTCGTTAGTCAAAATAATTGCTAATGTTGAAATGTTTCATTAATATTGTCATATTAGAAACTCATCTGGGTTGTCCTGATGGTATTGACTTGAGAGTGTGTTCCTCCTTGATGTCACCGGTTCGATTCTCTCCGGTACCAATTTAAGTTGGCTAATTTAATTTCTTTAAAAAAATATTATTGTTACATATTAGTCATTCAATATACTTACTTATTGTCATATCAATCCTTATAAATACTTACTTATTGTCATTTTAGTCCTTATATGAAAATAGTTATTGTGAGCATTGAAGGATTATTTTAGCATCAGAGACTATTTTGACTAACAAAGTACACAATCGAAAACTATTTTAAAATTTTGAAACATTGAGGGACTATTGTGACTACTCATTACACATTCAGGGACAAAGTGACTATTATCCCAAAGTTTAGATGATTTGGTTTCAAATGGAGTCGTGCAAATTTGAAAGACCTAACCAAAATACTCTTCCCGATTATATTTATAGGCAAAATACAACTTTTTAGGTACATTGAATAACTAATGTATCTAACTTTTATATAAACCAATCATCATCAGTTATTCAATAAACCTAATTATTTTTTCTTTTTCTTATAAATATTTAGAAATCACTTTAAACTTTAAAGAGATCTTTACGCTAGTAACAATCGATTGGACCAAGTAGTAAAGGACTTGGACTTCTTAAACATGTGGTCGGCAATTAATTTCTAACTTTTATGTATGGATAAAATTCAGTTGAAAAACAAGAACTCAACTTATGTGCCCCACATATTCCGTTGACAAGATTAATCATTGTTAAATTAAACGGTGGTGGAAACTTCTTATCAATATTACGATAAAAAATAAGATTAATCATTGTTAAACGGTGATGGAAACTTCGTATCAATATTATGATAAAAGAACAACAACGACCATTTAACTCACGACCTTGAACATATTCAACTCTTAAAAGACATTGTTTAAGAAATACACAATAAAAAAATTTGTCTTAAAAATATAAGTCAAACATATGTAAAAACAATAATTACATATGTCAACGACTACTAAACGACAAGGAAAATTCCTTACTCAGAGGGTCTAAATTCCTTTCCACTTGAACCAATCATTTGACGTGATTTTTACATTAGCCGGATATTTATTCCCTATTTGTTTTAATTTAAACAATAAATTGTTTTATTGAACCGTCGATGATAGCAATTGTATATTAAGATTTTGACTAAATCAATAGTAAGTTATTCTAACAAGATACCAACAGTATTTATAAGATCTCAATACTATATATTTTTATAGATTAAAAAGGAAGAAATATCCACATTCAATATCTCAGTTCTTCCATCTCTCCAATTTTGAATTTACATTATATCATCCAATGGGAAAGAAGCAAAGTGAACTGCCTCTAATAGAAACTACCTGGATTTTCAGTCAAACACAACTAACCCTTACATTATAGCATCCAAATTAATATCAATCAATTTCCTGCATTTTTTACATGATTGCAATGCAAAAAGCATAAAGCATAACTAGGAATCAAACTAATGCACCAAAGATAGCTTTCCCATTTAAAATTTCCTTCCTAACAATAAACTCAAAATCTTCCCCTAGGTCGAAGCGGGACGACAGGTTCAGTAACCTGTAAAGCATAATTTAATAACTATTCTCTTCTTAAGGAAAACATATCAATGAGAGCCCTGTACTACAGCTTCTGATAAATTATGTACTCTTGACTTCAAAAAAGTTCGTAAGATCCAAGCACCTTAAGAAGCTCTTCAACTTTGATTCTATTTCTTCCACTCACTCCTCCCTTTTTTCCAAAGCCTTCTTTTCCCTTCCCCTCCAAACTCGCAAGCAAAGCCTAAGAAAAGAACTTGGAGCTGCTACGGAACCTTTACTTTCTTCATCTAATTCTGTCCTTGACTTGAGAGAATTATCCTTACCAACACTGTCTTGTTCGACTGGTTTGATAGTTACTGAACCGCCACTCGTGTTACTTGGTGCAGACAAATTTGTGGCTTTTGTCTCATCAGCAGTTACCTGATTTGTGTCTATGTTGCTGGTTGATTGTTTCTTTTTTACAACAGCAATCTCCTTTACAGTCTCTTCAAGTTTCTCAAGTCTCTCTTTCATCTCTGACAGCTGGGGATCAGGTTTTTCCTTTTCCTCGGGGGGATTTAGTTCCAATTCTTTTTCTTTCTCCTTCGCTTCTTCTTCCTCCTTCTTCTTCCTTTTCTCCTCCACTTCCTATGAAGTGATTTGGAGAAAATCCATTATCAAAAGGCAAAATCAACCCCAAAGGATGATAGTATTATTGCTAAACATCAACCCTTTTATTCACAAAGTACCAGCAAAAAACAGTTTCAGCAAATAAAAAACGAAATATAATCCAGGACATATTATACTCCTAATAAATAGTATTAGTGAAAAAGCAACACCCTATATATCTCGAGTTCAGCAACAATAGACCATAAATTATATAGAATTCATTTAGAAGTTGAACTAAATTTCACAATTTTTAATAGAGTATTGCTATATGGTACGGAACATGCATGTACGAAAATCAACGAAAGTGAAATTGAAGCATTTAAGTTGCATTGTTTCAATAGAAAAGTAATCACATAACTCCCACTTGCTGGAATACATGGATGGTTGGAGATAATTTATTTTTTTAAGAATCAAAATAAGAATACATAACTCCCACTTGCCGGAATACAAGGGTGGCTTTTTGTTCGTCAAAATTCATTGTGTTTTTTTCGCACCATCAAGCAATACTCTTTTTCATAATGTATAGTTCTTAAACTTGTATTGTATCTCATTAGATCTCACTTCTAAGCATACAATTCCACTGTGATAAGGCAACAAATAATTGCACAACATGTGATAATTGCACAAGACATGATTTATACACAACCTGTGTCTAGCTAGGAAATAGAAAACAATCAGATACATTGAATATTCTAACAAAAATTCTGTTACACTTATGTTATAAACCTAACGGGTTCCAATAAAGAGTGCATTAACATGGATCGCTGAATTGATATGGTTAAATTTGAAGAGACATAAGTGATATGAAGATCCAACTATCCCATGCATCTTACCAGCATTTCTATAATGCACAAAAAATTCACTCCTTACATTACAATTATTACAAAGGGAAAAGAAACTTACCGCTTCCATTTTTCGTATTTCGTAACGAGCATACTGAGCCACCAAATATACAGCTGTAGCAGTAAAGAAAAAAAGGTTTGTAGTTAGATGTTGGCATTAGATTTTTTTAGAATAAACAATGTATAACAATAAGCTCAAGTTCAATGATTGGAAAAAAGCTTCAAATATGCTATCATACCCAAGGAAGGCATGCAGGCAAAAAAAAATTGCACAAGATGGAAATCAAACCTGATCAAGAAAGACAGAGATGCAAAGTAAGAATTTCTACTTATATTTTTGGTTATCTATAAGCATTGTAAACAAATACAGGAAGGGTTACTTAACCATGAAGGTGTTCAAAGAAATGCAAGAGAGATTACAAGATCATAAAAAGGGGATAAATACCCAAACTTTTTCTTCTTTGGGGGATCAGTGAAAAGCATCTTGAGGGCGGTCATCATGTTGAGATTTTCGAGCTGCTGATACCTTTCATCAGTGATGACGACCTTGTTATTGTTGTTGTTGTTGTTGTTCTTTGCCGAAGTACAAAAGGCACTTCTCTGGGCAGATTTGTTGCATAATGATGTTGTTGGATAAAGTTTGAATTGCACAAAGCGCAACCACCTCCTTCCGTTGCCAAACATCCTCTTTTTACTCTAAAATTTCCAGCTAATTTTTTTTATAACATTTCATTGAAGCAATGTTATTAAACCTGGACCAATCATCAGCTCAGTCAAAACAGTGGGTCGGTAAATCATTGGTCAAATCAATGGATCCAAAAAGTTGTTACAAAACATATTTAATTTTAAAAATTATTTTAAGAAAACATACCACACCTTCAAAAATCGCCACACAAATTAACATAATTACACCAACTCATTCTTCAAATTCAAAACCATGGCAATGCCGTAAGAGCCAAGCTGAACAAAAAACGGACAAAAATTTTACATATCAAAAGCTCAAATAAATAATTATAAACATAAATAAACAACACCTGTTTTATAATTTGTTTGCAATACAAACTCACAAATATCAAAACAACTGCAATAATTTATTTATGCCAAAGGTGTCAAACTTGGGCACTCTTGATATATATGTCCAGTCACACACATAAATATATATTATATACCGAATTACATATAACATAAGCAACAACAAAAAAAACACACACACACACACACACAATTTCCTAATTATTTTTCCTAATTCCTTAGCCTTTTAACACACACACACACACATATATTAGACAAATCTAATCATGTTAGTCCATAAAAATAGAAATTAGGAACTACATTACCTTTATTATAAACTCCACATCCTTAAAACTTATAAAGCTTTTACTGTCATTTTTATCTCCTATTGGGTTACATATATGAACCTAAACCTCATCCCTTTCAAGCATAATTGATATACTCATTTGAGAATACATATACAAAATTTCTTTCAGCTTGTCACACTTTGCTATGCCCTTCTACGATTGATTTGAGCATCTATATCTCCTTCGCTTGTCGATTTTAGTGGTACCATAGTTGCTCCAATGTATGAACAAACAGGAACTAAAAGCAGAAATAATGAAATAACAGTGTATTATTGATGATGAAAAAGGACATTGTGTTATGATCCAAATATAAGCAAAGCCAAGTCATTAAAGTGGAATCAACAATTGGTTTGAGAAAAGGGACATGTGTCACTTGATCCAACAATTAAGGGATAATTCTAATAAGAAAATATTCTCTTAATCTTCTATAAAAGGGTGCAATGGATAACAAGAATGATATGAAGAAAAATGATGAAAGTCTCTCCTCTCTCCCTTTGGTACTCTCTTTGAGAGTAATGGCTTAAGTCTTTGGACTAAGTCTTCTTCTATCTTCCTACAAGTTTCTTAGTTATCAATTTACATTGTATTACATGAATTTCTCTTGTATTGTGTAATTCAGTGAACTCAATACAAAGTTATTTCACTATTGGTGTTATATTTCATTGCACTCACCAATTACAATGGGTCAAACCCTTACACACTGCAGTAGGGAAGGAGATCCTTAACTACCCACAACACCATTCCTTCAGAGAAAGGAATTTTTCTGGCCAAACCTTCTAAGGTTATAACTGAAAAATGATGAATGCCCTCTCTCGCTATCCCAATCCTTCATATAACTGTCATTCCCCTCTAACAAACCCGGTACCTAACAGTATGCCTACAATTTCTCGTAATGTTGACGAATATTGGCTCTTCCAGAGTATCAAGCCATAACCCCTTAAAGAAAAGAAAGAAAAAAAACTCGAGCATCGCGTATAGCTTGTAGCACACTGGGAGCACATGTGTCGAGACAATAATTCAACGACAATGCAGTTCTTAACTATATGTAAAAACATACAAGAGATAACTAAAAGCAAACAATGCATTAAGCGAGCCTAAAAGCACGATCTTTGCCAATGTAGTAGCACTGACACATTAAATTGAAGCAGTGTCTTGTGTTCAACACATGCCCACATCAAAATTATTCAACTTTTCCAAAATATTACCAGTGTCAAATAAACTCAACAAATAGGATATTCCATCAATTCAACAAATCAATTAACAATTTCAATCCAAAATCGCATGAAACGAAAATAAAAAAATTGATTAGGATTTTCTTAATAGAAACTAAGAAAACAGTGAAAAGGTGAATGGGAAGAAGAGAACAAACCAAATGAAGAAGAAGGAGGCGACAGCAGCAGCTTGGTCGGAGACGGAGGCGCGGAGATGAATGGGCGGCGCCGGAGATGAGACGGCGGCGCGAGTTGAGATTTTACAGAGAATTTTATTAATCGAAAGAGTCGAGACTTGAGAGAATCAAATTTATTTATTTGTTTTTTTTGACAGATTCAAATTTATTTTTATTTAATAATGGCTAAGCTACTTTAAAAAATATCAAATTTATTTTTATAAATTTTGGTGCCAACCCAAAAATTTAGTTTCAACTATTTTAAAATTGAAGAAATAAATCACAACTTTTTGGCTCCTAAAAAATAAAAAAAATTACAGAGAAAGAATTTTATTTATGGGAATGATACAATAGAGTACAAAAGTTTTGCTCCTTATATAACAAAAAAGTGGGAAAAAAAAAGCGATTTTTGATCGCTATTGTGACAACGTTGTGCTAATTCCTAAAGGTATTGTTTAAATAACCATGAAAGATTGGAGACCCATTATCCTATGTAATGTCATGTAGAAGTTGATTTCGATGGTGCTAGCTAATAGGTTGAAAGTTTTCCTATCTATGGCAATCAGTCTACTTTTGTTTCAGGTCGTTCGATGCTTGACAACTATATAGTAGTTATTGAAGTTATCCACTGTATGAAAACAAAGACGCGTGGTAATGATGGTTGTGTGGCCCTCAAGCTTGACATTAAAGCTTACGATATAATGGATTGGGACTATCTAAAAGGGGTTATGCATATGATTGAGTTTAATGAGTAGTGGGTCTATTGGATGATTATATCTATAGAGATAGTTGACTATTCATTTCTTGTGAATAACGAAGCGGTGGGTCCTATTATCCAGGGTCGGGGCTTGAGACAAGGGGATCCTCTTCCCCTTATCTCTTTATTATTTGTGTAGAAGGACTTTCTTCTCTGGTCAAGCAAGCTGATGGAAGAGGAGACCTTGGGGGCACTTCTATCTGTAGGGTTGCACCCCTCGTCACTCATTTAATCTTTGCTAATGGTTGCTTCTTGTTTTTCAAAGCAGGGGAGCACTAGGCCCGAATTATGCAAGATATTCTTACAAGGTATGAAGCAGCTTTTGGCCAAGCCATCATTCTCCCTAAGGTCAAAATTTCCTATAGTTCCAATGTCCTTGAGGCAATAAAAATTGTGATTACTACCATTATGGGTGTTCGAGTTGTGTTGGGTATTGGAAAATACTTATGTCTTCCATCGATGGTTGGTAGAGATCACACTGTTATGTTTTCTTATATCAAAGATTATGTTTGACAGAAAATTAATTCAATTTTGCAAACTATTCCGTCATATGTTTTGAGTATATTTCTTTTGCCAACTCTTTTTATTTCTACTAAATAGAAAATGATGAATTCCTTTTGGTGGGGGCATCAAGGTGATAATAATAAGGGCATCCATTGGTTATCTTAGGAAAAGCTTTCTATGCATAAGATGTACAAAGGTATTGGTTTTAAAGACTTTACTGCCTTCAATTTGGCTATGATAGCCAAACAACGATAGAAATTCATGACGGTACCCAAGTCTCTGGTCTCTCGTATTTTTAAAGCTAGATACTTTCCTAATCGTAACTATACATGACTGCAAATTTGGGACATGACCTGAGTTATGTATGGAGGAGTATTTTGAAGGCTAGGTTCATTGTGCGTGGTGAGGTTCGATGGTGTAGCAGTACTGGGATTCTATTTCTATTTTCAATGAACCATGGCTAAAAAACAAAGAGAGGATTGAAGATAATATTATGGGGGCTCATTATTAAAGTGGTTTCCCAGTGAGTAGCTTAATCGATCATAATTCAAAGACTTGGAACCAAGAAGTTATCCATAAAGTTTTCATCCCGGACATAACTATGTCTATTTTGTGTACACCTTTAATAGTGAAAGTGGAGGAAGATAAGTTGATTTGGAAGGTGGAGAAGAATGGGGGTATTCGATGAAGAATGCTTATCACTTATGTGTTGAGGATTTAATTGATATGTCACACCTTTAGCGACTGAGATATTGGTATGGTATATGACATTTGAGAGGCCCTCAAAAAATAAAGAATTTAATCTGGCGTATTTGCCGAGGGTGCTTACCTACTCGTGTTAGGCTTCAAGACAAAGGGGTGCAATGTTCGTTGGATTGCGTAATTTGTGACACAGCTTAAGAAGACCTTAACCATGTATTTTCTTTACGGTTTCTTTGATTTGAAGGTTTGGCAATGTAGTGGTCTTTGGGACATGATTCATCGTTGCTCCACTCAGGAACAACAACCGAAGCTATTTTTCAGCTCTTGCATGTTCTCTCAGATGATAATTCTCAACATTTTGCTGCCACTATTCGGAGTCATTGGAAGCATAGAAACCTATTGGAAGCATAGAAACCTAAAACTCTTACAAGATGTCTCAAATATGGTAGATCAGGTCACTGACCGTGCTATTCGAATGATGGACGATTGGAAGTTAGCGAATAATCCTCCTACAACGTCGAGCAGCTCGTGCACAAGCTTACAAAGTGTATGATTCGAATCTTATTGTGATTTCAAGGAAAATTCATGCAACTCCTCAGAAAGACATTGTGACTGCGGGTAATCTAGGTATAAGTCAGTCACCTACACATGGTAGAGTCAAATGCAATATTGATGCATCCTTCTTCGATCAATTCAATAGAAAGGGAATATACATTTGCATTCGAGATGAAGACGATATTTTTGAACTGGCTAAAACTATATATCCCTATTTCTCTGATGTGTTCGGATCCAACGGGGGAAGCTTTGGCTCTATTTTATGCTATGGAATGGTTAATTGATGTCTTTTGACCATGTGGACTTCTACTCTGATTCTAAAGTCATCATTGATGCTTTTCATTAGGACCGGGTGGATGTTACAGAGATTGGTCATATTCTCTCTAGGTGTCGCCGATTGTTCACCTCTCACTTCACAAACTCTAAGGTCAAGTTCAAAAGACTATAATCAAATAAGTTGGCTCACACCCTAACGGGTGTTGCCACATTATTAGATAGTCACACTATTTATTATAATTAGCATTTAGACGGACACTCCGTGCACGTCTGATCGCTCTTCTTATTGCACTAATGTGCATAAATTATAAAGAACAATAATTTTTATGAAATTTTGATTAAAATTAATTTGATTTTGATTAAAAATATAGGTATAGGTAATCGATATTTGTACTTTCAGATTGTAACAAACTATGCTTATCTTTTTCAATGACACCAACAATACAATAAATCTAATATCTTTAAAATAAGTACAAATTCTTATCTTTTTGATAGAATGATAAGCATTATTATATAGTACTCCGCAAGGCCGTCCCTAAGGAGGTGCAAACAGTTCTATTGAGTTGGGCCTCCCCAATTTTGTGGCCCAAAATATATTTTTTTTTAATTTTTTTTATATATAATGCACTGAAGATTTTAATATATACCAACCACATTGAATAGTTTACTACAGGGAAGCCATGGCTCTAGTGGTAAAACACGGAGATGTTGAACTTGTGTACTCCGGTTTAACTCTTGTGAGGGCTGATTTTTTTTATTTTATATCATTTAATTTTTTTCAAGCATAATAGGGACTCTTTTTTGCCTAATTTTTATGGATTTGAGGTTTATATATCCTAAATACTATCTCCTCTTCTTCCAATAAGCTCTAACAATAAACATTATAATTATTTCTTAAAAAAAACAAACATTATAATTATTCTCTCAAAAAATAAAATAAAAAACATTAAATTTTGTTTTGCTCTTTTAAAAAAATTGTGTTTTTATTTTGACTAGGGACCTATTTTTATTGGAGAGTCGAGCCTCCATTTGTGTAGGAAAGGCCCTACTCCGTGCTAAGTATTTATTTATTTTTGTTTAAAATATTTTGTTATAATAGTGTAACAAACAAGGTACATATTTTGTCAAAGAAAAAAAAAAGGTCCATATATCCGTCATCTCTTATTTATTAAAGTTAACCCGGACGCTAATTGTTGCCCTAAATTTAACCTAACTCTAATGCTTAATATTATTGTATTACCCCTAAAAGCAACAATTCACTCCTAAATCGCTCATATTCTTTGAACAAAACAAATCCCTCCTATTTTTTTTAATAAAACAAATCAGTCCTATTTTTTTATTTATTAAAGTTAACCCGGACGCTAATTGTTGCCTTAAATTTAACCTAACCCTAATGCTTAATATTACTGTATTACCCCTAAAAGCAACAATTCACTCCTAAATCGCTCCTATTCTTTTGAACAAAACAAATCCCTCCTATTTTTTTGAATAAAACAAATCACTCCTATTTTTTTGAACAAAACAAATCGCTTCAAAATTTCAATTTTGTGCTTTCTTTTATCACTTCAAAATTGCGATTAC
>Ga0315915_1001981_pt1 | contig 25405 bp, 13 predicted proteins | sample MpolbnodulesMG_FD_207738 | JGI IMG/M metagenome (GOLD analysis project Ga0315915, IMG submission 207738) | Medicago polymorpha root nodule microbial communities from Los Angeles, California, United States - branched nodules | ecosystem: Host-associated > Plants > Roots > Nodule | place: USA...
AACTTCCTAATGACCTCCATAGGTTTTTTTTTTTTTTTGCGATATTTATGTGGCTTGCTTGCCTAAGCATGTCCAACTAATTGTTTAGTTCTCTGTTGGGTTGTTTGGCTCTATTTTGTACCAAAAATAAATAAATAATTTAAATTCACTTAAATTAATTAAATATAAAAATAATTCGACATTATCTAAATTGTTTTTGCTTATTGAAATGATAAATTTCTAGCAAGAAGTACTCACCTAAATTGAATGTATATAATTTGTAAGTATGAATCAAAAACAAGCTAAGTCGTGCAAGTGAATATGAATGATAATGAAATTGAATTTTTCATTTTAAACAAACTATGTAATGCCATTACGAACACTCAACCGTCTGATCTAACTTGATAGTTGAGATTAGTTCACTATCAAAGACGGCCCAATCACAATTTAATATGATCGGACTGCACACGATAGAGATCCCATCATATTATTATGGTAAGAATATGTGACTGCGGTCCTGCGGATGATCATATATGCATGAATCTTGTAGATGGTGATGCCATCCAACGCAATATGTATATAGGTGTAGAATTATCTGGTATTTTGTTTAGTTACGTTTTTATAATTAAAATCCTTACCACTTTGTTGAGTGTGATGGGTGATCGATGATAAGAAATATTGATTTGACTAATTTCCTAGTGGGCAGTTGCAGTGAATTTAGCAGATATTTGAATCTAAGAAAATGTCTTATTAATCTGTCTCATGTGATTCCCTAGCTAGTTGCTATGTATATATCTTGGACTTGAGTGAAGTGATCACAAATGGGGCCAGATTTCAGTGAAGAACAATCAACATTAATAATTATAATAAAAGAGTGAAATAGATAAAATAAAAAAAATGAAATGGGCAAAAAATTAAATAAGGACTTCTTTCATTTTGATCAAATCTGTAAAGTTTATGTTTGTTTATCTGTTTCTTTTTTTGTTGTTTAAGGGCGAACCTATACTTTTAGTTTTAAACAATAATTAAATATATAAATTGAATTTTTAAAGTGTGAAAATAATTTACTTGAAAATGATAGTTTTTATAATGTTCATAAATAATTTAATAAAACCAACAAACTTCATAAAAAAAAACATTTCATTTTTTATTTAATATCTAAATGCTTGTGCAAGACAACTTCTACAAACATTTTTTAAAGCAAAGTAATTAATAATTATGTATGCAACAATATGTTCTATTATATTTTTCTCAATACATAAAATAGATATAGCATTCAACCTTTCTTATGACATTGGCGGTCTCAAGTAGCTTTTCAATATTAGTGATATGATGAACAATATTATCATGTTCTGTGAGTTTCTCACTTAAATGTTTTCAATCATTTACTCCATCATTTGCTACAAGACTCATGTGACTGCAATTTTGAGAATAGATCAATTTACAACAAAAACATTATACTCAGCTTTATCCAGATCTTTAGAGTATACCAACAATTTTCTTTCAAAAGTCTCTCAATTACTCAACTTTCTGAAAAATTAAAAATATGAAAAACGCCTAGAAAGTCTATCTATATGAAATGTGATATTCAATGCCCCAATTGGCCCTTTTTCAATTAAAATATTTCTGGTTTTAACATCAAGAATATCACAATTTCTAGGATCAAATTGAGAAATCTCTCACATTTTTTTAAAGAGTATTTTTTTAGAGAATGATAAATTAATGCTTATGATTAATATATTTTCAATTTTAAGAATATTATAATAACATATATTAAATTTGAAGTATTCACATAAACCCTCCCAAAACCCTCATCCAATACAATTTTTTAGTTCCCCCAAATGAGGAGGGTAATATATTTTGAAGAAAAATAAGCCCCCCAAAACCCCTCTTCCCAATGTCCTCTATTTTTTCTACTGACTATTTTTTTTCCTTCCAAACTCTCTCATCTCTTCCCCCCAAACTCGCAAACACATGCTTAAGTTTGTAAATATTTATGCAATTAAACTAAACTGAACAATAAATTTAAATGTAAAATTCATATTTAAAGTTATAAATTATAAATTTTAACAACAAATTATTATCAATTCTAAAGAAAAAAAATTAATTTAAATAAGAACATTAAACAATATAATCATTTGTATACCTTCATAATCAATTTATGGCCAAGTTTTTCCTAATCCTTGATTCTAAGGGAGTGATGATCCTTAATTTTTTTCCTGATTTTATAATCAAGTTTCGGAGCAATCCGATCGAATATCAAGAATATTGTTTTTTTACTAAGAACAGCTAATAATGATCTAAAACAAAATTAGGAGAGTTGGGAAGATTAATATGGTTCTTAAAATGACTATCTATGTTACAAACATGTTCAAAATTTGTGCTGATACAGTTCGGATTATATAATCTGAACTGTTTTTCCCTTGAATAAGAGTGTTTATTGGGTGTTCGGATTCTATAATCCGAAAAAAGCAATGAACACGCCATATTTTTTGGGTTTTCGGATTATGAAATCTGAATTGGTGAAAAACTCATTTTTTTTCATAGAAAAAATTCAATTCAAATTCTAAAATCCGAAAATCACATAAGCATTTTTGGAAAATTTATAGGACGCGTGAAAACCTCATAACGTAAGAAAAGTAATAGTCATCTCTTATTGGTGCAAACAAATGAATGTGTAATAGGGTATATATGGGCTTTAGCCTTCACCCAACCCTAAATAACCAACAATTTATGTTGGCTAATATAACGCACCAACATCATTGCTGTTTACACCTTGAACAAGGCTAAGAAACACCACGAAATGGTAAATTTAACCTCAATTTTCATCGGCAGTTAACTGCCGTCGGTTAAAATCCATCGACAGTTAAATGTGGATGAGTTTATTTTGGTATTTTCGTGGTGTTTCCTAGACTCCTCTGATGTGGGAACAATAATTTCCACCCACTAAATATGGTTTTATGTTGAGAATCAATTCAAATTTTGAAGAGAAATTTTTTAATGCATCGTAAATAATTGGAATGTTAATATTGCATTAGGAAAGAGGTTCTATCTATTCGTATAAATAGTTTGGCATAGTTTGACTGATGATATGCTTGTGCCACATATAACTCGATGTTATTAGAAACACACTACGTGTATATAATTGCTAGTTAGAAGATACGAGTTATTTATTTTTATCTTGGATTTTGTCCAATTATTTATTTTAGAATAGTAGAAGAACAATGCTGGTCTGTTCTACACTTTTGAATTTTAATGAGTCGCTAATTTTATTTCTGAAGGAACAAGAGCATCGTGTAAGGTTGAATATCTAGCTTTGAACTTGTACATATCAATGATATCATTGAATTATTTCAGGCTAATCTTGGGTATGTAATCTTGAACTATTTGATCATTGATTTTTCAAGCTCTCGGATATTATAAAATCATAAATCAAATTATGCAAAGATATGTGCTTTTAAGTTGTTTGCAATTTTTTATTTTAAATGGAAAATAAAAATGTGAATCAAATGTATTGACCTATATGACCACACTCTTTTGGACAAAGTGTTGTTATACTTATATCATACCCTTTGACATTGATGCTTCTATGCTCCAAGCATTGTTGCAGTCTTCCCTTCATTTGTTAAAACCACGTTTATGATAGCACTTCTTGTTTTTTTTTCTTTTGACGTAAACCAAATATCTTCTGCGCGCAATTGTGGAGACTAGCTAATTGTTCAAGTTTTGTAGGATCTAAAAAGATGGTAAATTCTTCTTAAGAGTTTTAACATTGATGGATGTCTAAAGCTGAATTCGAACCCAAAACCTTATTTTAAGGAAGTATTGTCAAAACTTATGAGATAACATTGCTTATTAGTATTACAAGGAAGTGTAAAAAGGGCCTATGGTAGCACTTTTTACACTTAAAAAACTGTCTTAACCTATAAGACACATGAATATACAACGTTGTTAACAATTTTTCTGAATTTTCTTGAATTTAAACTTTTGACTCAAGAGAAGATTATATGCATCTTTGGAAGGAGATGAAGAATGTCAAAAGTTTGAATGTGACGTGTAACATGTAATTGATATTTATCCACTCTTAGAAGAAGCAACATCCCACCTCTATGTAAATGAAGCCTTGTGAAGAGTTCAATGCAAATCCGAAAATCAGATTAAACAAGTTGAGCTAAAACAAACCCCAAAAGCACAGAATTTTGACACCAAGCCTAAGCTATGGGATGACCCAGTAAGACATATTGGAATGTTACTTTTCTCACTTCTTAAATTGATCAAAAACATACCTAGCAGCAGTTAACGGTTGTTTGACTTTTCAGTGGCACTTAAATGTTGTTGGACATTTTTTAGAGCGGAATCACTTCTAAATGTCGTTGTCCTTAGATTAAATTATAAGTTTGCTATCTTCCAATTTAATCAAAATTTTTGCGTTGGAATCGATCCTCAAAAATGCAACAGTGCTAACATCTCTTAAGTTAGAGTTTTACATTAATTTTTACATGTTTAAATATATTATTATAAACTATATTCAAAATGATATTATATTTAATAAAATTTTGTATAATGCCATTAAATATACGTTCAAATTTATAAACTATATTTTTCCCATATTTGTAACTTTTTTTTTTTAAGAAAATATTAGAAATTGTAAGTTTATTCCTCATGGGCCATGGGCTAACTTGTTTAACTGCAGGCAAATGCAAGAGTATTTCTTTTAACACCCTCCTAACCTGTCGTGCTACCTTCAATTTTTTTTTTACTCCCGTTCAATATATGTAAATCGAACGGAAAAAAATACGTTTTGGATTATATAATGAACCATAACAATATATATACATATATTCACTCATTTCCCATTTTCGAAATTTAACTTAAAAACATCCAAAAACTCTCCCTCACTATGCCCTCATTTTGGCTGCCAAGAATCAATCTCTTATGAAGAAGAGAATGGAGTGTGATGATCACCATCTTCTCCACCCCTTGTGAAAAAGAATTCTATAGCACACTGTTTAGGCAGACTAGAACGTTGGTTCTTTGAAGGATCTTTTCTAATTGCCCTATAGTGTCCATGTTTCTTATGTTGGCTTTGAATGTTCCGATGGGACTTCCATGTACAACGGCCATCCTTTCTTTAGCAAATTTTTCTACATTTGGTCCACATGAAGATGAAGATGTAGTGCTTTTGGAAGGCATGCCTTTGAGTGGGTTTAAGCATTAGGAATTTATTCTTATTGTTATTTTAGTTAAATTGGTTAGATAACCAGTCTCATGGCTATTGTTTTGTTTAATCTTGACTTAATCTATGACATTATGTATTAATGGTTGTGTACGATGTTTTGGAGAATATTATATGTTATACGATGTTTCATTTTGTTATACTATGTTGTATTTTATTTTGGACAATATTATGTTTTATATGTTGTAAAATCATGTGAAACCTTGGTTCAAATTATGCAATCCGAAACAATATTTTTTTTTTTAGAGAATCCGAAACAATATTTAACGCATTCAAAAAATATAATCTGAAACTTGTAAATATATTGATGCCCAGAGTATTTAAAATATTGTATTTGGGGGTCTGACATGTTTTGGACCGTCAACCTACCACTATTAAACTCATTAAATAATGTGAACAATAAATACGTTATATTTGTTTGTTCTTAATGCACCGACAATTTTTGCGGTCCTCAACGAACAAAAACTTCTATAAATTAGTGTGTTTCGTTCATTTGTAATTCTCACTCACTATAAAACCATGAGCACATGTCCAGTAGATATGAACACCAACCTAGCCACATTGTACTACAATAGGGGAAACACAATCTTTTTATAGCCCATGTTGATGTTACATTTTGTGGCTTGAAGGTCCACTTGGACCAAATTAGCGTCTGTCTCAACCACATATATCCATGAAGTGTGGACATTGTTGAGTATCGTCGTCGTCGATCGACTCAGATGGGCGCATTCGGTTCACCTAGACGAAGCTCCAAAACAATAATGATGTGAGAACCATTCTTTATATTTGGTCAGTATAGTTTAAAGAGACCGATCAAATTAGACACTACGCTGACGAGATTTATTTATTATATTCGAAAAAGTTTGATTTGACCCAAGTTATATAAAGAAATTAGAGCATACATGCATAGACCCCATGTAAAATTTTAAAATTACTTGAATCCCAAAAGAAGTATATATTTTTTTAAGGACCAAAAGAGGTATATGTAATTACAAAATGGAGAAATGATATTTGTACAACCACTTTTGTGACAACTTTTTGACAATTTTCTCTCTCATACTCACATTACCCTCTTATTCTCTCTCTTCTTTTTTCTCTCTTCATTGTTTTTAACCAATAAAAATAGAGAAAAAAGAAGTTATCACAAAAGTTGTTTCAAATGGTTATTCAAATATCACTACTCCACAAAATATTATATATGCTCATTGTCTTTTTGTGTGTTGGACTGAGCGGAGTGAGAATATGTAAACGACTACACACATGGATGCACATGAACAACAATGCCTTTTTTCACCTCAATTTAACCACTTATTTATTAATTACTTTTTCTTTTAACAAAATTATTTGTTGGTTACTTGTTTTTGTTTGTTTGGTATTTTTTTTTTTGTTGGTTAGTCGTACACTGATAAATTTGTACACAAATTTGCAGTTTAATGGTCAAACATTTGATTTTTTGCCATTTTAATATGGGTAATTTGCATATTCGAACAATATTGCTCTACTATTCACATGAAGGCATGTGATATATATATTTCATTACAAACAAAAATAAAGTGTACTATTTATATGAATGGAATCTTCTGCTGGTTGTGTATTGACTAATATTACTATAAGATGCAGTAGACTTTTTTTTTTTCCAAAGCAACACAATATAATATTTTCAAGGTTTCTCTAATCTTACAATTTTCTTTTAAAAAGTTAAACTAACCCACATAAATTTGGCACAAAAGAGGCACATAATAATCTTAAAATAAAGTTGATAAGTTATAGGGTTTTGTTTTTATTAAATTAATATTAATATATCCAAGATCATTATGGGGAGAATCAAACAAAAGAGGCACATAATCTTCTCCAATCATTTTTTCATAACATTTAATCATTAGACTGTTTAATATACATAGAGTAAGTGATCACATTCACATATACTCAAATTTGTTTGATAAGATTAGTCCCTCTTTTTGTCCCCTCAATAACCTTTGTCATTGTTCAACACGACTAGGCGCAGGTTGGATTTTTTTATTCAACTTTGAGAGTAATCACTGCCGTAATGAATGGATACAAGTGCAAAGCCAAGTGAACAAAGAAAGATCGTATCAAATTGGTATGCAAATTGTGCTTAAAGTATTTGATTACAGACAATAGAATAATTTAAATGTACTAATAATCTACCACATGATTCCAGATTCTCCTGGATTTATCAAATTTTCAATGAACCGTTTCAGTTTTTCATTTGGATTATATGGATTTGATATGCAAAATTTTGTTGCATTAGCAACCTACATTCATTTAAAAGGTTTGACTGGTCAGTAGCTAGAACAAAGATTATAATAGAATTGTGTAAAAGATTTATGCATGCCATGTGATAGCAAAATATTCTTAAAGTTCTGGGCAGTATAATATGGAGTACATATTTTCCTTCAATTAATTGTAATGATCCAAGTTATATTAGGTGATGAGTCGTGCTCTCTAGAAAGACCTAGAGAGATCCATTGTGATGAGTCATTGATAAGTTGTTAGAATCCTTATGCTATAAATAAGTGATTGGTTATTGTAAAGATTATCAAGAATGAAATGAAGAAATTAGTTTGTTAGAATAGTGTAGTTGTTATTTTTAAACCTTTTTAGATAATATCTCCTTCCTTGTAGGTACCATCAAAAGTGGTACCTTACATTAATCTTGTAGATTTGTGTTTCAGAGTTTATAGTACAAAGTGGATTTGACTCATTAGTAATTTAGTATAAATTGAATGATTGAGAAATTAATTTAAATAGCTCAAGTCCCATGATCCCTAGGTATCGCATGTCCAAAGTTATTTGTGTTGTTGAGACAGCAGACTAGGTTATGTGTTACTCCTATTAATCTTTAAGACGGTCTCATATGATGTATAAGTCACCCTATAAATTGTTAATGATGATTACTTGGTATCTTGATTCCATATGATCTTCCCTAAATTATTAATGTGTTACTCCCTTGGAATCTCATATGATTTTTTAAGACGGTCTTAAGTACAAGTCACCCTAGGGAAGACTATATTGAGAATTCTTAATTTCATATGTGGATTTTTTTTTGAAGGAATTCCATATGTGGAATTCGTTGATTTTTGTTTCATTTAGATGTACTCCTAGTTTTCTATGGACATGCGATAATTAAATGATGATCAAACAAATATAGAAAACTAAAAACATAACCGGCTACAAACACTCTAAAACAAAAATACAAAACCACATCAAAACTAGTAAATCTAAATGAAACAAAAATCAACAAAATTCCACATATGAAATTAAGAATTCTCAATATACTTTCCCCTTCCTACCTTTAATATATATTTCATTAACTAAATGAATTGAACTCTATATAGCTCAAGTTCGTTTATTTTGTTAACGAATTTAATTTTTATCTTAAGTTCAGTTTTTCTAGTTCGCGAATCAAATTTAATGAGTTAATTGTTGAATCAAGTTTAAAAGTAATATGATTCCCTTAATGAATATTCGTTTGGTAAACATGTCCCACTTTGGTTGAAACTTTAGTATATTGCATCAAATTTTATTGTTTTTGCAATATAGATTAATGTGTTTTATTGAAATGATTATTAGTTGTTAAATTATAATACAATACTACATCATCGATTGCTTGTCACATAAGTAACTCATTTACCACATCATCAAAACGCCTATGTGAAAAAAAAAAATAGTCAGATATTTTAAAAGTTAGAAGATTAAAATCATGAGTTTAGAAATGGGGGACTAAAATCATAAATGAGGCCAAACAGTGAAAACAAATTAGGTGTTTTTAAATAAATATAAGATGTATTTAAAAGTCAAATAAATAAAATGTGGAAAAAAGATAGTTGATTTATTCAACCCCGATTCGATTTTCATGATCGACTAAACTCTAATTCAAATGAGATTATATTAATCGTTGAACAGGCTGAATCTCAACTAAATCGGTTCAACATGCCGATTCGATTTTTAAAACACCTATAGGTTGACTTTGAACTTTTTTTTAAAATAAGGCTGGCTTTGAACTTATTCCATGATAAATGTAAGAATTATTTATGAAGGAAAGTGTTGAAATTTTAGAGACATAAAGCGTGATACATAGTGACCCAACCTAGTTGAAGGATGATAATCAAGATAAACTTTATGTACGGATAGAAAGCTATTTCCAATATCAAACTTGCATGTCGATCCAGCTTTGGTATCAAAAGTGCAAAAGTGCAAAAGTGCAAAAATATATCTTCATATTGATGATAATAGATCATCCAAATATGATAATGTGGAAGAGAAATTGTAATATCTCAATCGTAAAACTTATCTCATAATTATTTTGCTGAGATGTATGAAAACATAACAACTAGTACAAGAGTCAAACTAGACTCTTAAATTTGCCAAGTAGGTTGTGTCGAATTCCTCTTTGAACTGTTGTTGTTTGATATGACATAAGAGTATATGTGGACAAATGGAGATATTTTAGAGTCTCTTACTTAGGGCCCCCCCATCCCATTTGACAAATCAGTTTCCCCTTTTAGAAAATAAAATACCTTCAATATATATCCAATTTTAGTTATTTTCATTTTTATTTTTGTAAACTCTTTTCGAAATTCATTGCTATCTTGAAAAACAAATGAATAAGTTTAACGTTGTACACGCCTTCGGTTAGCAAAAATCTACGTTTTAGATTCATTCAATTAATGTTGTATATGATTTTTATTATATATCACATACATTATTTAATAAATGAATCTAAAATGTTATTTTTGATTATAATAGTGAGCGGAGAATGTATTGTATTTAATCTAACTATATATAATTAAAGGAGACTTCTCTCTCGAATATCCAATTTTTTTTAACAAAATTACTATTAATAGTTTGTCCAATTTTTTTATGGTTAATTAATTACTTTTGATAGAAAAATAAATAATAAAAAGTTAACTAGAAAAATAAAAAATCATTATATTTTGCTTACCAATCACAATTTTACTTGAAATAAGTTTAATAAATATAAATATTGTTAACACTTTGTACTTCAATAATTTATTTTGCTTAATAAAAATAGATATTTCTATGGCATGGACCAACATAACTAAAAATGGGAGTTGTGTGTTAGACATTAACAACCACCGTATACTTTGTTGAATCTCAATAACATAAATCAAATATTCAATAGTGTAAAAGATTGGTCATTGTTTGGAACCAATGCACTATATAGCTCGAATACCGTATCAAATGGCTAAGGATCGTTACATCGATATTTGTGGTTTGAAATATGATAAAATGATATGATATAATTTGATTCAATTAATTATCCTCACAAAACTTGATTTTTTTGTGTTAACAAAATCCGTAGAATGATCCACGTCGATAATGCGCACATTTTACTCTAACAAACATTTATTTATTTTATGTAAAAAGTAGCAGATATAAGTAAGATATTTGTTCCTCCTAAAAAAAGGCTAAGATATTTGTTGGCGAAAAAAAATGTATAAGTAAGAAGTAAGATATTTTGCTCTTTAAAAAACAGTAAGATAGTTTGCCGTATCAAAAGGAAAAAGCATAAGATATTTTGCATAATGAAGATTTTTCATAAACGTTTCACAAGCAAAATATATATATATATATATATATATATATATATATATATATATATATATATATATCAAATTCTCAAAATATATTAAATCAAACACAAGTGTATAAAGTTTTTTTAGATAAACAAATTAACGAATAACCATTAAAACTTACATACATAATTGGAGGGGTCGATGTTGGAACTCGGATCACATATCCGGTCTAACTATAAAGATTTTTATTAGTTGATCTACGACTTAGAGACGTGTAATAAAGTATTCATAAGGCTTCATGCGATTAAGTTATAGAAAATATATAACATAGTTGAAATGATTTTTTGTTAATTATCTCAAAGCTCTCAATTAATCTAAATTGTGGAATACTTTTGGACGTCCACTAAAAATCAAAGATTCTAATTTATTTTTTTGAAGAAGCAAAGAAAATTTTATCATTGAAAAACACACGTACTGCAAAGTAAGTAAAGATTCTAATTACTAAGGGTTGGCAAAAATAATAGAGTAACAATAAGAAGAAAAAAATCTTATACTAAATAAATAGAATTAAAATTATGAGCAATTGTTGGTTTTTCTTCGATCTCCTAAATTGATTTTCAAGCATGTTTAATATCAAAATGGTCTAAAACTAAGATCGAAAATAACAATGAAAAGTTTAGAAATTAAACTACGGTATTTTTTTTAAGGGAAATTAAACTAGGGTAATATATAGCTCTGATATCAAATAATAGAAATAAATAAGGATGGTTTTATCGACATTTGAGATTTGAAATATTACTTATGATAAATAAACATTATATGATATAATTTGATTCAGTTAATTGACCTCACTTAGTATGATAAAATTTGATTTTTGATATTTAAAAAATCAGCAGAATGATCCACGTAGATAAGTAAGATATTTGTTCCTCATGAAAAAAGGCCAAGATATTTATTGGGAAAAAAAGTATAAGTAAGATATTTTGCTCTAAAAAAAAGTAAGATAGTTTGCCGTATCAAAAGGAAAAAGCATAAGATATTGTTCATAATAAAGATTTTTCAAAAACAATCCCCGTGAGTTTAGCTCAGTCGGCAATGACAATGTATAATTTATGCAGGGGCCGAGGTTCAAACCCCAAACACCCTATTTTTCCATATTTAATTGTGTGAGCTCCAGCCCCTAGACCAAAAAAAAAGATTTTTCAAAAAATACAAAGATTTAAGTTAGAGATTTTGTACCTTTTCATTTAAACAAAAATATTCATTTACTACAAACCATTATTAAATGAAGGGTAATTATGTAATTTAAAAAATTGTAACTTTTTTTTTGTCAAACCCGTTTTGTCTTTTTTGTTGTTTAATGTTTGTAATTGTGACATAAATATGTTCATGACAAAAATGAGTATGGGTGCGTTTGATTTGCAAAACAGTAAGTACTGTACATAACAGTACAAGAAAGAACAGCACAATACAAGGGAGAACAACACATGACAAATTTTTATAACATTAAATAATTTTTTGTTTTATACGATTTTTGGGGGACGAAATGTTATTTTGGTATTTTAGACTACTTGTGCGTGTGACAAAAAGTTGTGTTGTGGTTTGGTGAGGGACAAAAATATCAGTTTTTGTCTTGTCCCTTGCCTCCAATTTGTCGTGTACCTATAACAGTTTTACAAATCAAACACTGGACAACTGAAGTTGTTTTGTCCTATCCTTCATTTTTTAGCAAATCAAACGCACCCTAAGTTAGCAAATTGATGCAAGTTAATAAATGTTTTATAATGAAAATTACTAAAGTAACCCTCAAGTTATTAATTTTAAATAATAAAGATGAATGCTATTTTTGTCTAAATGAAAATATACACCCTTTGTTAACTTGGACCTTCATGTTTTTTGTTGGTCTAAGTTAGCAAAAGTGTAATAATTTTTTTTTTTTAATAAATGAATTGACAAATAACTATTGAAACTTATATACATTAGTAGAGAGGTGGAGGTTCGAACTTCAGTCATGGTATCCGGTCTAACAAAATCAATATTTTTGTTAGTTGAACAAAGACTTACAGATTATAATGGTTCGCGCGATTAATTAAGTTATAGAAAATATATAACAACCTTTATATTGCCTGGGATTATCGTGTAATTGTTTTTAGTTGTTTTGCACCAATTTGCCTTCGTGTTTGGCCATGCTGCTTTTGCACCAACTCTAATTGATCCCTCTTAACACACGTTGTGCAGTCGGGGGTATGACCGTTTCTGAGATTTTGGTGGCCTAGGGCGAACCTATAATTTGGGTCCTAACTTAACTAATAAATATATATAAACATCAAAAGAATTGCTCTTCTCCCATTTAGAATTGCCCATTCCCATAAAATAAAATAAACCGAACGTGAGTTAACTCACTCACGTAGGTGTATTTTCAACGTGAGTTGGCCATTTTTCAGCGTAAGTTAACTCATGTAGCACGAGAATGAGCAAAACCAAATGGAAGAAGAGCAATTCTCAAACATCAAACTTGATATAAAAAACTAAGCAACTTTTTTTAGAGCCTAATAGACCCCTAAAAAAATTGGGGGCTCAAATTTCGTACTTATTTTTTGGAGCGTAGGGCGGTCGCCCTCTTCGCCCTGCCTCAAATACGGCTCTGGTAGGGGGTCCTCTTTGTTGTGTTAATATATATCTCATTTTGGCTTGTTTTAAAAAAAAATATATTGTCAATTGTCTTAAAGCTCTCAATTAGTCTAATTTGTGGAATACGGACGTCCAGTGAAAATCAAATATTCTAATTTATTTTTTTTAAGAAGCAAAGTAAAGTTTATTATTGAAAACACACTACAAAGTAAGTAAAGATTCTAATTACGAAGGGCTGGCAAAAATAATAGAGTAACAATAAGAAGAAGAAAAATCCTATATTAAATAAATAGAATTAAAATTATGACCAATTGTTGGTTTTTCTTTAATCTCCTAAATTGATTTTCAAGCATGTTTAATATCAAAATGGTCTAAAACTAAGATCGAAAATAACAATGAAAAGTCTAGAAATTAAACTAGGGTAATATATAGCTAATAGCTCTGATATCAAATAATATAAACCACAATTGATTGAGTTCTTGTAAAAAAAAAAACTATTATCAGTAAGAAAAATGTTGCAATCAAAATAGCAATCACTGTAATAAAATATCAAAAAAAAGAAAGAGAAAGATCAACATTTAACAAAACTTGTAAAATATTTTATAGGACATTATCATAATTATTCATAAATATATTTGTTTAAATTTTAAACAAAATTGTGTTTCAACTATTATCATAATTGAGTATCAAAGATTCTAAAAATAGAAGTTAAGTTCTGCAACATTAATTGCAACACGCACTTGAACACGTTTAAATTAGAACTCGAAGGTTATGCTTTTGTTTTTTGTTACAAGGGTTATGCTTTATTTGAAAAGGAATTGTCATGTGTTTGTAAATTGAAAAGAAAATACAAACATTGATGGAGAAAATTCCATGATGTAATTTCCCATCTCAACCTCGACAATTTGGCTGAAGCAATTAATCAAGGCACGAGCACGATGATAAAAGCCATATCAAAACTAATATAAGGGTCCACCTTTTTGTTCCACATGACCTAATAATCCTAGTTTAAATACATGAACAATGCTAGTATGCTACACTTGATGTACACACTACACACATGCAGCTTCTGATATATCACTGTGGGTCTCCACTCTAATTCCATGAAAAGAGAAAGCTTCTAGCATTACACTATTGACGTAAGTCCGAGTAGGGTCACATCCACTATTTCACTTTTTTTCTTTTTGGCTCCTTTTTTTCCCTTTTGAAATGTACTTTTTGGCTTCCTTAATCTTTGAGAAATGATCTTTTGATCGACATCAAAAATCAAATAGGATGGAATTTCTTTTGTTTTTCTATGTATTTTTTGAAATATGTAAATAAAATAAGGATAAGCATGGTGTCACATACAATGTTTAGTGATATATTCTTTCAAAAAAAATGTTAGTGATATGCAAAATATACATCAAATTTGCAAGTGATATTTTTTTGTTTTGACTATAGATTGATGCTTAGAGTGTGGTGGTCGGTGGAATGCCCATGCACTGAACACACAGCAGGGTGTGAATTTAGAGGCAGATGCAACAAACAATGAACTTCCAAGACTATAAAAAAGGTAAAAGAAGCCTTACTCTTGGATTGGTAATGGACACCTATTCTACTCATATGCTAATTATTTGACACATATCAGCATTGTGGTTATGACTATGAAGAAATCAAGGCAAGTAGATATCTTTATTGTATTGAACTGCAATTGCAATACAGAGAATATGGAAAATAATAACTTATAGGGGAAAAGTAGGGTAGTAAATCCTTTTGTGGATATTGTCAAAGGTATAAAGTTTACTTAAAATATGTAGAGGAAAAGAGGAGACAATATTCAAAGAAAGATGAACAAACCATTAATTTAGTCTCTAAAGTATGATGTATTTTCGAGAATATTGTTGTTATGAACAAAATTAGTATTAGAAAAAACAACACATTTATCAAAAAATTCATGGATGTTTTGGCTCATAATTCTCATATCAAGTTTCGAGCAATAATGTGGATTAAACACATCTTACCTCTTGGGTTCAATACTTGAACTAGCTTAGAAAGATAGCATAAATTAGGGATTTTACACTCAAATTGGCAAATCTAACAAATATAGGAGGAGGATGGATTTTTCAAATAAGTTGATAAGAAAGGCAGGGCCGACCAAACAAGTTTAGAGATCTAAAACAATTCTTGTTTTTTTCCCTTCAAGTATCTAGTGGTTAGAATTCCCCTTTTTCAAGGTGAATAAGTGGGTGTCAGGGTTCTACATATAACAATATAAGTCCCTATCAACCGAGGTATCTTCACAGGTAAAACAATTCTTATTGTGAGGCATTTTACAATAAAAAAATATAAACTAATTTTATGAAAATAAAAATAAAAAAATTCATGATTTGTTGGAGCATAGTGCTGAACCTTGGATAAAGTGGATATGAGATCTTCACTTTTATCAACTCAATACCAACTTAACTTGGGAAAAATCCATTTAAAAAAAATCATATTATATATTTATAGGTTAATTAAAATATTTTGAAGCCTTTTTTCGTCCAAAAATATTGAAGTCTAAAGTCTTTGCTTGTGTCACATGGCTCTTAGGCCGGCCCTGACGAGAGATATCAATTAAATTAGTAGAATCATCAAATATGCTAGAGTTCAAACAAAGAATTTCCTTGCAAACATCTTTTGAGAATTCTTTGGCCAATCACATTCAAACACCATCAAAATTATCTCACTCTCTTGTTTTAAAATTCTCTCAATTTGGCTCTCATTTTTATCTTTTTCCTCTACTTCATATTGCAGACATTCTTCTTTTGATGATACTTCTTCAAGTTTTCATTCAAGAAAATTATCAACTTCAATAGATTGCAGACATTCTTCTTCTCACCATACTTCAAGTTTTCCCTGAAGCTTTGTGTTAGGAGTTTGGAGTATATTACAAGCCTTTTTATAGTCACAAGGGTCCCTAATTTTGTGTCATTTACGACACATCATACTTAAACAAGACTATTAAGGAACATAAAAGAAAAACCACCAAACTTAACTTTATTAAAAATGCAAGAATTGAGTACAAGATCATTCTCCTTCTTATTTTCTACATAATCATTAACTAATGAAAATTGTTTTTACATATTTCCATGAAACTTATTTTAAAGAGAACACAAAAAATTATACTTCAAATTACTATGTTTTAGTTTTCTTAATAAGTGTGAATTGATCTTTTTTGCTTATAAATTGGGGCGGAGAGAGTATTGTACTCCCTCCGCCCCCATATCTAATCATCTTTTTGACTAAAAATTTGTCTCTAAATATAAACATTTTTTCAAATTATTAGATGCATTTATTATTATTTTTTCTTAAACATACCTCTAATTAATACTAATAACTTGTTTTGAAATATGAAAAGTCAAATTTAATACATATACAAACAAATGACAATTTGGTAATATTAACACATAAAACAAACACATTAATTGCACTGACAATTTTTCTTAAAAAATGTGAAAAGTGCAAAAGATACTTACATATAGAGATGGAAGGAGTATAATGACTCAACATATATTCAAAATAGGAATTTGAACCATTCATACATGATATAATAAGTTTCATGATTAACTTATCATATCATGTTGTGTCGTCAAGCTCTATATTGAAACAAGATACGATACAACTATCATATCTTATCTTCAATCTCTTATCTCACGTAACAAACGGTCCATAATTTCCTACTAGTTAATTGTTGGCATTATGTTTAGAATGAAGATAGAACATCAATCTCCTTATCACTTTACTACTCATTATTTTCATGGATACAAAGATCATTCCTTAAGATTAGTAAAAAAACAAAGCACAAAACAATTGGAATTAACTTTCATTTTCTTTCTTTCTTTGTTTATATTTACAACTAATTAAAAAATTGCATTAGGTTTGATATAACATTTTTATTCAAAAATATGTTAGCAGTATAAGTAAAATAAATTAATGAGCATAAAATCCATTTTTCTTAAAAGAGATTATGTGACAAGAGATACTTAAGTTCCATTGAGAAAATGACAATCTTTTCTTGAAGAAAAAACAAAGTTTGGTTACATAGTCACTGCCACGAGAGCTTTAGCATTCACAACAGTAAATAAAAGTGGCTTCCACATCACACACAGTAAATTAAGTAATGGCGACAAAATCACACAGGTTACCCCTCATTTTTTGCCTCCAAAGAAGAAAAACAAAACATGAAAATTCCTTTGTCAACACCACCAAGGTTTGAATTGACACAAATTTATTCACTTTGCTTTTTCTTCTCCATTTTAATTCCATGTAATCTTTTCCCAAATCATCACAAATTTCCACATCAAATTATCACAATTTTGAAGTTACATCCATTCCATCCCCACTCATAATGCAACTCGCCACAACTTTCCTACGTGTCTAGTTTTATTTTTCCTTCAATACCCGACCCCCCTTTCCTCCCAAGACAAAGAATGCATTTAGCATCTTACCCCACTTACATGTTCTTTGGGAACCTACTTCATTATAATATTATTTTTTTACTACATGTTAGTTTTACTTATGAAATTAAATAAAAATAAAAGATAGGGTTTTTTCTTATACAACCAAAATGGATTGTTGGAACAATATTTAAAATAGCTCAAAAATTGTTTTTCATTCACCTAAGAGATTATTGGGATGAGTCATAGATTATGCCGCTCTGTTTAAGACATTTTATGGCACTAGCCAAAATCATTGAAGCATCATATCAACCATGACGTCTCTAGGATAAAACAGTTCAATTGTAATGAAATCTTATTGCACAGTAGGATCTGTTATAAAAATAAGCCTTCAGTATGATATTAAGACCACTCAATGATGGTACTAAGACCAATCAAATGTGGTATATTATGAGCATTATTGGAGAAAACTCTACTAAGATATTATGATCATTCTAGTATGACATTATGATCACTCTAAATACCGAAGGGGCAATATTTCTCCGAAGAGATCATGTTTACCTAATGTGACAAAATTATTGAAGGGGCAAAAGGAAATGTGGAGAAGTTGGCTCGAAATGAGTCAAGAGGAAGAATATATAGAACTGAAATGTTTGCGCAGTTTTGGTGTGCTTTGGAATGAGACATGACCTCTCCTTATATAATACTGGAAATTAACTGGTGTGTGTAAACTAAGCAATGTAAGACTTTAATGTTTTTCAAAATACATTCACTAGTATACTCTACTATCCAATGTAAGACTCTAAAGTTTTTTTTTACTTTCAATTCACACACTTTAGGGTCCAACAGTCCCCATTAGAATTTTAAAAAATATATATATCAAAAATAGAGTTAGACGCTTCCATAAGAATTTTGCACAAACAAAGGTGTCTTTTGACTTGAACCTTAGTAAGTAAGATTTAAATTTGATTAGAGTGACTCGTAGTCTTCAACTCCATGTTTGTCATCATCAAAACACACACAACACTTTCTTAGGTGTATTCTCAAAAAGTTCATGTGTTAATGGTCCTACACGTCACTTTTGGCTTAGTGAATTCTCTAGGAATTTTACCTAGATTTCCACACGAAGTACCCCCACTTCAACCTTTACAAAGGTGAATCTATCAAGAATACTTATGTAGCTAGATACTCCACTCCACATAGAGTATATATATCTCATTAAGAGTTTACATTAAGAGTTAGCAGGAGGTACTCCGACTTCAACCTTTACATAGGTGAATCGATGATCTTGCAGTTGTGTGAGTTTGAGATGATACATTTTTCACTTGTCTATATGTAATAGAGACTAGATATTTAAGATTCTAAAATATATTAATGGTGGGCCTTTAGAGACCAAGTTAGGCCCAGGTGATACCCAGTGGTACACAGACCCCCACCCCCATTCTTCCCAATCTAAACCGTCCTTATAAATATTGACCTCTGCTTTTCATCCTTTATTAATTCTCTCCCTCACACAGTGATTCAGTCTCAGTTAAACTCAAAACTCTAACCACTAAATTTTAGTGGTTTTCCATCTCTCTTTTTCCAAAACACACACTTCAACTTGCAACTCAAGTGTTCCTTAATTTCTCTCTCTCCAACATGTCTTCTTCTACTTCTGCAGAATCCACATGCAGTTGCAGCACTGAAACTGCCCCACCATTCTACTTAGATGAGAAGTGGAAGTTATCAAAGAAAGAATCATCAAGAAGCCTTTCCTCAAATTCTTCATTCGTGAACAAGAATTCTTCCACTCATCACAAAAAGTGTACTTTTGCTAGAAAGTGTGCTAGGCTTGTTAAAGAACAAAGAGCTCGTTTCTACATCATGAGGCGCTGTGTTGTAATGCTCATTTGTTGGAATGATCACTACACTGATTCTTAAAGGGTTCTTCAATTCTCTATTTTCTCATAATTTGCTTAAAGATCCTTTTTGTTGGCAGCAAATGTAAATAGAAATTTCTTCTTTCTCTTCTCTCTCTCTCTTTTTTATTAGGGTGTTTGAATTTCCATTGAAGGAGGTTCATGTTTATGTTAGTGTTATAATTTTGTTTGTACTATGTTAGAATTGGACAATATAAATGTTACTATATAGTTTGAACACTAATTAAATTGTCTTGCATTTTTTTTTGTTACCTAAAATGAAATTTATTCATATTAATTCTGCTTCTGAATTTAGCGTTCCTAAATTTGTTATCTTAACTAATGTTTAAAGACACTCTTTAACATTTTTCTTTAATCTTACGTGACTTTGGGATTGAAGAAATTAGAAGAAGTGATGGATGTATTTGAGATCTAAAATTTAAGAGAGATTCCATTGAAATTCAACCATTGGAGATGGAGGTGGTGAGGTGAGGTAAGCTAGGCTATGTGAATTAAAGATCTAAAAATGTGCTTAGGCTGACGCAACAACATATAATATTTTACTTACTTTGTTTATTTAATCATGGAAATTGAAGCTTGATTAATTGTTTATAGTTTAGTGAAAGGGAGAGAAGGTAAGATAATAATAAAATAAACATCTTTGGAACGACCAAAGGGGCAAGCAACAAAGATGCCCTTGTCTTCGTCAAAGTAATGCACTTTGGTGCTAACTACAAGGATAACATTTTTTATTTCGTGAAAAAGTGGGAGATTTGTTTTGGTATTTTTTTAGAAAATAAATTAGAGGTATGGTAGTTGCCAACTTACAAATGATTAATGATTAAAATTATAATAATATTGTGGGTTTGTTAATATAAATTAATATTTTATGAAACTAATATAGTTTAGTTTGGTCTTCTCATTTTCTTAATTCACAATATTAATCTTCCTATTTTATTTTTCAATAATTTAGTCCTCGTGCCTATTTTGTTGTTGTGAATTTGTTGGTCTCCATACTTTTTCTACGACACTTCCGGTTCCCTAAAAGGACTAAAAGTGTGAAGAATATCCTTAAAATTAAGGTTTAAAATGTAATTAAAATAAAGGCTTAATAGCAGTTTTCCCCTCCTAACTTTTACGAAGTTGCGATTTTGGCTCCCTAAAAAAACTACAAAACCGCCCCCTAAGTTTTGGAACTGTAGCAGTTTTGGCCCCCAAGGCCAATTTTTGATAAAAAAAAAATATAAATAACATGGCACCTCACTTAGGGTGCCACATCAGCGTAGACCAAGTCAAAATTGGTCTTGGGGCCAAAACTGCCATAAATGCAAAACTTAAGGGGCGGTTTTGTAGTTTTTTTTAGGGAGTCAAAATCTCAGCTTTGAAAAAGTTAGGAGTTAAAACTGTTATTAAGCCTAAAATAAATTAAAGATCAAACTAATTAATAGACTTAGAATCAATTTTTATCCCCTGTTTGGAAATTCGGGTTTTTTGTGTTTGAGTTTCACGCATTATTGCAATTTTAATCCTAACCAAGTTTTGATTTCAACATTGGCAATTTTTTTGTCCAACGGTGATGATTTTTTCCCCAATTTTAAATTTGAAAAGAATATACAAACATTATCAATTTGCTATCAGAAATCACCATTTTTTTAATAAGCCAAATAAATATATTAATGAAAATAAGTTTCATTCTCTAGTTTTTCCATTAAAAAATAATTTGACTTTTTGATGAACTTTAAACTAATTTAACTTCCGTATAACGGGAAACAAACTTTTTTTCGTGAGTGGGAGAAACAAACTTTCTTGTAGTGGTATATTATTTAAGAGTGAAGCAAAAGCGTGTGCAAAAAGAAGCAACTTCTTTTTGACAATTAAAAAAAAAAAAGCAACTATCAATACAATTTTATAAATTATCAACAAGAATTTTTATACACAACCTCTCAAGACAAAAAGATTCTTTTTACACAAATATTCAATTTGACATTTTAAAAGTAAAACTCATTCCAAAATAATAAATTATAGTTATTAATGAAAAAATCAAAGAGAAAGATTATAATTATATTTCAGTAGAAATATATTCAGATTTTAAAATTAGGATTTAATCAGTATAAAAATGTTTCGCATTTACATCTAAATAAATCGCACAATTATTCACTCTTTTATATTTATTTTTTAAAATAAAGTTAATGTGAATTGAATTTTAAGGGTTTGATGATAAGAAGAAGGGTATATTTCAAAGTTTAAAGAGTTTTGAGTAACAGTTGAACTCACACTCTTACAGAGTATGAGTCAACTCCTTATAAGCAGTGGCGGAACTCAGGCCACCCCATTATATGTTGGAAATTACCATTTTACCCTTCATTAATATTAAAATTTACCTACTCAATCTCATTTGGTCTTGCCATTTCTCTCTCATCTGAAGGGAGAACCGAGAACGCGCTCTCTTCTTCTCCCAACCAACTATAATAGTGTAGATGGACAATGGAACATAGTAGTGCTGTTTGTTTTATAATGTTTAATGTTCTTTTGTAATGTTGTTTTACGGTTACTAATGTTGTTTTATAATGTTTAATGTTCTTTAACTTCTCATGGAAATGGGAGATGTACAAATAAATGGTTAAATTATGGCTTATGCTTTTCTAACTATCATCCATATTTTGTTATGTTTTTCGAATAATTGTTGCTTGATAGGTTGTTGCGTCTTGTTATTGCTTGATAGGTTGTTGCGTCTTGTTATGACTCTTTCGGTTTCTACAGCCACAACTGAAAGATCTTTTTCAGAAATGAAAATTATCAAATCTAAGTTGAGAAACAAGATGGGACATGGGTTTTTGGCAGATAGCATGTCAGTTTACATTGAAAGGGAAATTAGTGCACATTGAAAGGAAAATTAGTGCATGTATTAGTTTTGAATCAATTATTGATGATTTCAAGTCACTCGGGAAGTGTAAAGTGCATCTTTAGGTATGTAATGATCGACTTTATATATTATGTAGTTTAAATTTTGAATGATCGGTTTTTTTATTTATTTTGAATGATTTATATATTATATTTTAGTTTATTTTGATGGCGGGATGACGGCCACCCCAAACATTTTTCTCTGGCTCCGCCACTGTTTATAAGGTGAATCAATATTCATCGACATACACTCTTTTACATTGGTCTCTATAATAATTCCTCAAATTTATGCATGGTAAAGGTGTGATTAAATATTAATATGTATAAAAAAAAATTATTGATGGTGTATATCAATTAAATTATTATTAGTTGTATTTTTTTTTTCTTGACAACAGAAATAGATTTATTAGAAAGGAATTAGAAAAGTACAATAATAATCGACTCACTAAATTGGAAGAAGTACAAAGGTATTCGATTCACCAAGAGACCAAAACTACCTCCTAAAAAAGAAGACAAATGAGATGGTTCAGAAATCATTCGTAATACATGCAAGTGTTCCACAAATTGTGTTGACCCGTAAACTAGTCCGAGTTTACGTTTTTAGGTGCCAAAAACGTGTTAACTCGAAGGTAAACTCAGTTTTTGATGAAATTGAAAAGTTTGACGAGTTTGACCGAGTTAACACACATTAAACTCTTGTAAACTCGTCCGAGTTTACGTTTAAAAAAACACCTTTTTATTTTATTTTAGGCCTTTTTTTTTTGGCTCATTTTCTTTCAAAACCCAACTCTTTTTTCAAGCGCAAGGTATTGAAACATGTGGTTTTCTGTCTTTGATGTGTGATTTACTAAAATATTGAATGTGCTTGTCAAACTTTAGAAGGATCGAACTTTTGAAGAAATTAACTAGTTTATTATTTGGATAGTTTTATTAACAATTTTAGAAACTTGTGAAACTTGCTTTTTCAGATGATTTTTTTGGATGGTTTAAAGACTTATGAAACTTATGATTTTGCAAGTTAATTTGTAATTTGATGCTAAGTTGAACATAACTCTTTATTATGGTGGTTATGTATATTTTGCTTTTATAATTAAGTCATATTTTACACTATTGACCTATTTGCAACATTATATTAGTTTACATATGTCATGTATATAATAAATTTTATATAGTTTTAATTTTAGGTAAACTCATACGAGTTTACGATTTGAGTTTACGTAGGTAAAACGAATTGAGGTAAACTCTCGAGTTGTAAAATCTTACATGCAAAGATCCCCCTTTCTCTCGTAACAAGAAGTTATTTCTAAGAAGTGACTTTAATATTATTAACTAAATCTTCTATCGAAACTTCCTTATTTGCAAAAATTATACCGTTTCTAGCGGATCTTCCAAACAATAGTATGTCATATCATGATTAAACCATGTCCATACCGATGCTCTGTTGTTAGCCCTGCACTATTTCTAGGTAAGAAGAATGTTAGCTACACACATCTCTTAACACACACTTTTCAACACGTTCTCTTTGATTGGTTAAAAATCACATGGGTTACATCAAATTTATATGGGTCCCACATGATTTGGTAGGACCCGTGTGAATTTTAACCAATTCACAATAGTGTGTTGAAAAATGTGTATTAAAATGTATTGTTGAAGAGGCTGCAATCGAAAGCTTGGAGCTCTCTTAAGCTTGGAGCTCTCTTAAGTCTGATCAAACCATATATGTTTGAAACCTACACTTCTGAAAGGGTATTCCTGGAATTTTGTCAGCTACCTTTTCCTATTAAAAAGACTTATTATTACTCTAATAAAATTCACAAATCTGATGATACTAATTTAAGTAGAAAATTTGCATAAAAATTATAAATAAATAAAAAGTTAATTAGAAAATGGAAAACTAATATTTGTATTTCTTATTTTATGTCAAATTTTTATCAATTGAGCGGCTGCCTTAAGTAATACCATGAATCACTAGTTACGCAAAGTAATACAAATCGTATTTAAATTTTCAAACATTTTTAAATAACCCACCATATTATTGTTAAAAAAATAAAATAATCCACAATATACAATAAATAATATGATGCATTTCTCCACTAAAATACGTCGTAAAAATGATGTAAGAAAAATTTGAATTGAAAGATGGTGTTGTTTTAGGATGTGGCGTATGAATAAGATTTCTTCTTTGAAGAGGATTTCTTCTCTTACAATAGCACTGATCCCTTCGAGAGTTTGTTTGGACATTATGGTGATGATGTTTTTGTATAATATTTCTTTTTGTAATGTTTGTGTTCTCTTAAACCACCGTTAAATCATGAAATTTATAGATTCTCGGCTGCAAGTATATGCCTGCTACTGTATCTATTATCATGCAATAGCTGCTGGATTATCTTTCTTCACATATACCAATATATTATTAATATTATTGAAATATAATATTGTAATACAGTAGATTGTGTATCATGAAATATATTATTGAATATTGTAATACAATATATTATACAATCAAAATCACTCATAAACATTTAGCTAAATTTAAATGCATAAAAAGATAGATAGTTTTTTCTAAAATAACTAAGACATGTTGCAAGTTCAAGCCCTCTTTTTTCATTGTGAATTAATGTTTTTTCTTTCATGTGCTATATGTTTTATTTCTTCTTCTTCTTCTTCTTCAAAATAGCACCTCAGGGTTTGTTGTTGTGATCTCAAGTTTTGGTTTCTTGGTTGGACTCGAAGAAGAAGACATCTTGTGTGTCTAGAAGTTGAAACAACGGGGGAAGA
>Ga0315915_1001984_pt1 | contig 25399 bp, 11 predicted proteins | sample MpolbnodulesMG_FD_207738 | JGI IMG/M metagenome (GOLD analysis project Ga0315915, IMG submission 207738) | Medicago polymorpha root nodule microbial communities from Los Angeles, California, United States - branched nodules | ecosystem: Host-associated > Plants > Roots > Nodule | place: USA...
CAAAGATTATTGGAGAGTACAAAATGTTCCAACAGTTTATTCAACTTATTGGAGGGATGGTGGTTGGGATGTTTATTCATTAGAGACTTTTGGGGAGAGAAAGAGTGCAAAGAGGACTTGTGAGCTTCCCACTCTTTGGAAGGTTTAACTTTGCAGTCATGTTTAATTTATTCATTCTTTTAACATATTGCAGTCATGCTGTATACTTAAGAGATGGAAATATTTTAGTTTTCCATCAAGTAGTATGCATAAGTGACATCAAATTTATGTAAGTTTTAACTAAAGAAATCAGGGAGCATAATCTGTTTTTGTAAACTCTTTGAGATTTCAGAATAAAAATGTATGTTCAGTTTATGGTTCTGTGTAGCTGTAAATTTCCATGGCTAGTACTTCACAATTGTTTGGATTTTGGTGGTTATGTTTTATCATATAATATTATAATCTTATAGTACAACAAATCATTAACACGAATGATGAAACAACAAAATTCCTAGCATATGTTATGATATTCCCATTGACAACAAAAGTTTAACAAGACTACAACTGAAATAAAATACTTGAACTTCGGCAGAAAGGAACAAACAAGCATTGGGGGTGAAAATACTGTAGAGAGACGGAGAGATTTATGGAGATGGTGGGAATGAGGTGAGGCAAAGGTCTGCGACCACGTTATAGACTGCAACATAATTGTTTTGGTTATTGTTAAAACTGCAAAGCAACCTCTTTTTAGGCCGCATCGACCATATTTGACTATCATTATCTGCAATATGAAAGATCACAATGCGACCGCAAGTGTTACCATGATTACTATTTAAAACCCTGGGGTGTTGTTGGTTTTAGGAAGACTGGCATTTTGTTTACAAAAAAGGTTTCATCAAAAGGAAGTGTGGGTGGGGTGCTATTGGAGTAAGGGGGAGGCAGTAGTTCCCTTGATATTAACTTCATATGATGGGCTTGCGATCTTTCTCATTTAGAACTCTACAAACTTTTTGGACCGAGTCAGCTCTAGGATAGTTTTTCTAGTGTTTCTTTTTACGACCTTCTCACCTGGTTCAGATTATCAAATCTGAAATGTTTCCGAGTGTTGAGGGTGTTTTTAACTTGTTTTTAAACTCTTCTCTAGTTATTTCAGACCTCAAACGCTTGACACAAAACACATGATTTTATCTCTCTTTGGTTTCATAGCATATTTATGTATTGTGTCTGAAATGGATTGAATATAAGTGTAGTTGAGGAACTGCAGTCAACTGTTCGCAGTTGTCTAATCAAAATCAGACGGCTCTAATTTTAATATATTTTTTATTTTTTTAAAATATATAAATTTTGATCTTGAAATCTGAACTGTGGAATATCGATCGCACGGTCCCAAACCCGATGAATGCATGCGGGTCATGTGTGCACCGAATCTAAATCTGTGTCTTGCTTAACAAATAACCCTTCCATTGAATATTGAATTTCAATGAGGAGAACCAAATCTCATAATCGACCTATATCTTGCTTAACAATAGCACATACCATTGTCTTCCCAATTATCCTATTTGTTTGGATATGCAATGCACATAACCAAGCCAAGCTATGGATACTTTAAAAAGAAAGTGAGGTTCAATAAATGACTCATATTTTTCAATAAGTCAATGGCCAATTTGAGATTCATATTAATAAAACAACCTAAGGCTTTGTTTGGATGAGAAAAGAAAGTATAAGGAAAGAAAGTAAGAGGAAAGATTAGTTAAGGAATGAATGTGAGTAGAAAGTGAATGAAAAGTATGATTATTTTAATTGTTTGGTATGAATGAAAGTGAGAAGAAAATGAAAGGAAAGATACATGTGCATTTAGAAAATGACACATATATCCCTGGATTAAAAAATTAAAATGCGATACTACAAATTAAAATTATAAGGGCCAGCATTTCGTAAATACAGTAGCAGCGTATTGGTAAAAAAAAAATCCCTGACAATGCAAAATAAAATAGAAATGTATTTTTGAAAGAAAAGAAAAATACAAATTTTAAAAATATAAAAATGAAAAAATAAAGGCACAATCAAATTATAAAATGGAAGCAAGGACCAATTTGTCATTTTATTAGATTTGATCACAGCTCCCTACTTTCCGCCCAGTTTTGTGAGGAATGGTTTCTGGGCGTGGGTCCCACTGAAACCAGGCTTTCTTTCCTCTCTAAGACAACAACCAAACTGTGGAATCACATTTTTCAAAAAACTTTCTATCCTTCACCCTTTCTATCCATCAGCTTTCTTTGGATCCAAACGATGCGTAAAAGAAAAACAAACTAAAATTAATTACAGTTTACATAGTCCAATATGATCTCATATAAAGCTTGTTCACTGTTCAATTGGCTTTGTTAGTTTTTTATATTCGTGACAAAGCATTTCATTCAAATTAAAAAATTACCCTTTCTTAATATGGTATATAATATATGCACGTAGTTTTGCTTGTCCAACACGTACATGCATATGTGTCTATAATCTATATACATACATGTATGTGTATTTTTATTTAAATGTGTAATCTAATAATGCAAGCAAATTTTTCCACAGGCCTGCAATGATTCTTGCTCCTTTTCAAACTCAGCATATACCTTGACATACGCAAGTAAATGGTTCCATTTCCTTTTTCAAAAACTTTTTATTTTTTAAGCTAACAAATACTATCTTAGAAACACTTGTTAAGAATTTAAATTTAAAAATATCTTTCTTGAAATGTATTCAACGCTTTAAAATTATTTTTGGTTTTTTTAATACATAACTTTTCTTTTATTTCTGTTTAGTTCCTTTACAATTATCTCTAGCAAGACCCTTTTTTAATACCACTAGAACAGCTTTTTATTATGTAAAGTGTAAAACAACTTGGCCCGTCCAAAATGCTTACTGTGTTTGGTAACACAAATAAGGTAGTTTATACTCTGTTGGACTAGTTTATAAGCTTGTTTGATAGGATAAGATTTGTTTGGTAAAAAGTTTTTTCCATTAACTTATAGCGTTTTTTGAAAAATTTCAAGTAGCTTTTGAGCTTTTAGCTTGTAGCTTATTTTTACCAATCAACCAAATTTTCTTAATGCATTAATCATGAAACTTAAATTTTGACCAACTTCACGCGCTTATTTATGTTTTATAAATAAACAACTATTTCTTTTAGCTTTAGTCACAAACAAAAAAAAAAACTATTGTTTTTAGCTACAATGATGATTTGAGATTTCATATACTCTATTTAACATAGACAATTCATATTGAAGTGGTGTTCATCGTCTAATACGTATCAATGTTTTTATAGTCTGATAGTGCCATGGTCACACCCAAAATTTTCAATTTCATTTCATTGTTTTATGGTTTCTAAGTTTAAAAGGAAATCTTTGTCTTTTTTTAACTAGTGGTTTTATTTGCTTTAGAGAGAAATGATAACACATGATTTGTATCTCATGATTCAAGAAGAAAGAAAATAGAAAGAAAGAATTGAACTAACACTCCTTTTCTAAAATGACTAGGATGATTAATTTCTATAATATAAAAATGGTTGCCCCCATTATTCATTTACCTAGAAAAGACTTCAGTGTCATATTTTATTTAGTCAAATAAGTGTAAATTTATTTAAAAATATCAAAGTAATATACTACTAAGCACCATCTTTTGCATCATCTTTTATAGAAAAAAATGCCCCACTTTCATTTTTTTTCAAACAATTATAAATTTTAGCAATAAATATATTTTGTTGTTAACCTTTGGTTTTCAAAAAAAGAATCCATAGTAATTCAAAGTTTGGTCAAAAGATAAAATAAATTCGACCGTCAATCATTTAGAATCAAATTACTTGGTAATCGAATAATATATTAATATCTCATCTCATGTACATACAGTTTTAAATATATCCATTTTATTTTTGACACTCCTAAATCAACTTCTAACTCCGCCTATTCAATCACTTTTATTTTCTCAAATTCATATTAAGATCTTGGTGTGACTGTATTAGTTCTTAGCTTATAGTTGAACCTAATATTTCGTTATCTACTTGTGATGCTCAATTTTTGGTGATGATGAAAATCGTGCATCTTTAAGAACAATGATGTGATATGTCCACCGTTGGAACTAAGCACACCCATTTAATACGGATTATGTTTGAAAATAACAATATAAATGCCATTTCTTCCTACTCAAGGCATAACCATTTTTACATGGTAAGTTACATGGACAAGTCAGTCCATAAGTTCTCTTACATCATATGCGACTTAACTGTCTTTGAATTTAATTTTGAAGACCAACCAATATACGGTTGCTTCGAACTTTATCATTCTTCAATAAATTGACCATAAAATGAACATGGTATAGTTTTGATCAATGAACAATATCCTTATTAATTTCAAATAAATAGCTCATTATGTCCTCATCATGTCAACATGTCAAAGCCCACTGTTTCAAAGCAAATAATAAGTGTGAATTCAACTATAGTATGCATCTATGTTTAATTGACATACTACTACATTTTTACATGCATTAGAAATAATATTTGTACATTTATTTTATTTTATGATAACTCTTAAAACAACTCTTTTTTATTATATTTATGTTTTGTTTTTACTTTGTCTCCTTCTCTCCCTCTATGATTTTTGTCCCAAAAAATATAAAAAGTGGTTGTTCCAAAAATTATACTAAATATAGTTATACAAATATCATTCTTATCGTTCCATGTATAAATTTTTTAAAGGTCATTTCATGTGTACATATTTTTGAAAGAATTACATGCATACATATTCCTCGTTAATATGGGTGGGTACATGTATGAGTATTTCTATTTCTAAATATGTAACATGATGTGAGCCGATTTTTCCAAAAGTCTGCGAAGATTCTTGCTTCTTTTACAATTCAGCATATTCTTTGGAATACGCTAGCAAACGGTTTCGATTCCTTTCCCAAAATACCTTTTTATTTTTTAATATTACTTTACTTTTTTCAGTGGTGTAAAAAAAACAAATAAATGGTCCCTCCAAAATATTCATGGAAAATGTTAGCATACAACTTTTTAAGGAATATATATGTGTGAGCTTCATTGTATTTGATTTTGAAGTAAAATAATTTTCTGCAGTACCTTTTTCTTCTAAAAATCGAAGGTAAATACTATAAAAAAATATATATTAATTATATTTTAAAATATGTCTAGTCAATGTTTTAAGTCTTAAAATTGCTATTTTTCAATACAAAATTTCCTTTTTCTTTTTATATTTTAAAAGGCACTTGTTGCACCTATTAACATGACACAATATATCTAACAAATTTCTTTTGATGCAGTAATCAAGAAACTTAAAATTTGATCAACTTCACGCGTTCTTTCTAATTATATAGCTTCATAAATAGTTTGAGATAGTTTTATAGTCGCTATCTTCTCCGTGTCAAACTTTAACTGTTACCATTTTTCTTTTTCTTTTTCTTTTTCTGTTCTTATTAAAGAGCGGTGTTTTATGATCAATGTCGACCTAAAATTCTCAATCCAAATTGTTTTTAGTTTTCTTTTAGTTTTTTTTTACTAAAAACTTTCTCTTTTAATTAAATAAGTGATTTTCACATATTTTCAGTCTTGTTTCATATGTTTTTGTTATTTCACCATGAGATTATTTGTTTTGATTTTCCATCTTTGTGTGGTGTATTTTTTATTTTCCGTTTCTTTTTTTTAAAAGACTTAGGTGTCTTCAACGTTACAGATCCGGATACATGTATTCCAAACACTTGCATATATATTTATATTGTAGGCTTATGTGTTTTGTCATTTTAAGTTATTAACATGGATATTGTGAGTTTGTTTGCAGATTCATCTCTTTTGTTTTAAACGACTTTAAATTTGTATTGTATTGATGTACTCTTTTTTTTTTTTGAAGAAGCAAAATTTGTATTGATGTACTCTATTAATTGAAGTGAATGAATATCGTTTATTTTTGTTAAAAAAATGTTTAAAATTACTTTTACCCTATCTAACATTGACACTTTACATCCACAAGTCCTAATTCAACCGAAAAATATCAAAATTGTTAAATCAGACTCCCTGCCTAAGGTTCGAACTTCAATTTCTCCACTTGTGTGCGTGAGTTTTCAAAGAATGTTGTCATTTCATTCATCTATCCAAAACTAAACAAAAAAAAATCGACACTTTACACTTTATAATGAAGATATGTTCGGTGTCAAATATGTACTAGTGTAGCCAAGGGGTGGCTTAGTAGAGCCATGATCACCCCCAAAGTTTTCATTTACATTGATTTAGTGTATGTTTGGTTTCATTTTTAGATGGATCATAATTGATTCTAGAGGTGTATAATTGATTCTGACATGTTTGGTTGCTATCGAGTAGAATTGATTCTACTTGAACTGGAATTTATATTTTTCAATTTTGGAATTGATTTTCACACACAAACGTATAGAACAACTCACTTTTACAACAATACATTTAAACACAAATCATTTCAGTCAGAATCAGTTTTTACCAAAATCAATTCTCCCCACCGTACAACCAAACACACACTTAGAAATATATCATGCGGTATGCGTGAACTGGTTTAAAAGGAAACTTTTGTCTATTGTTTTTTAGCTATTGGAGTTATTTGTTTTAGGGAGAAATAATAACACATGATTTGAATCTCATAATGCAAGAAGAAAGAAAAATAAAAAGAAAGAATTGAACTAACAGTCTTTTTCAGAAATGACTAGGATGATTGATTTCTATAATAAAAAAATGGTAGCCCCAATTATTCATGTTACCTAGAAAATACCTCAGTTTCATATTTTATTTAGTCAAACAAGTGTAAATTATATAATAATATACACCATCTTTTTATAGAAAAAATGCCCCACTTTCATATTTGGTTTTTTCTAACAATTATATATTTATTGAGTAATATATTAATATTAAAATCTTATCTCATATAAATACAATTTTAAATATATCCATTCTATTTTTGACACCACTAAATCAACATTTAGCTCCGCCTCTACGTATAGTTACATTCAATCACTTTTATTTTCTCAAATTGATATTGGTATCTATGCGTTTGCGAGTCGATATTAGTTGAACGTAATACTTCGTTTCTCAAATTGATATTGGTATCTACTACTTGTGATGCTGACCTGTTTCAATTTTTGATGATGAGGAAAAGTCGTGCATCTCTATCTCCTGCCTTTACTTGTAAAATGGGGTGAATAACACATCATTTCTTAGGTGGCCAATCAGAGTATACCAGTCATTGCATTCCTGAGAAAGAATATTAGTTATTATTACTGTTATTATTATATAAGCACCTAATAGTGTTTTATTTTAGAGTTTAATTTTCATACCGGGACATTGTAAAATTTATTTTACACATGCATACAATGATGTGTTGACATATCAATTATAAATATGACAACTTACGTGTTTTCAACCATGTTAAATGTTGTGGTAACACATCAACATCATTTGAAGCATACGTAAAATAACTTTGCACTTATAGAATATACTAATTAAATCCTTTATTTTAAGGCTATGAAAAACTATAAAGCAAAGCACTTGATATAGCTAATAAGTCTCCCTCTCAAATAAAAAAAAAAACTAACAAATCTAAAATCTGGTTAGCATATCATAGTGTGTCTAAGCTAACTAATCTGCTATAACCTTGCATAGAATTTTATTTTTTTTGAACAGCTATAACCTTGCATAGAGTTTCTTTTTTTTTGAACAGCTATAACCTTGCATAGAGTATTGTGACTAATCCAGAAATCAAGAGATCATGGCAGAGAGTGCAGTTAGTTTTCTTCTGCAAAGGCTTGTACCTGTATTTGAAAATAAGATGAATTTGCTCACCGGCGTTGAAGATGAAGTGGTGTATCTGAAAGGACAGTTGGAGCTCATAGGAGCCTTCTTAAAGGTTGCAGATGCATTAGAAGAGAGTGATGAGGAACTCAAAGTTTGGATTAAGCAAGTCAGAGATGTTGCTCATGAGACTGAAGATATTCTTGATGAATTGGAACTTCTTGTCCAGGCGCGTAATCATACAAACAGATTCTCAGTTTCTTTACGCATCAGGAATATGAAAGCTCGTTATCGGATTGCTCATGAGTTGAAAAGCATCAACTCTCGCATGACAACTATTTTTTCAATTCATAAGAGATTCCTCAAGAAACTTGACACTTCTTCAGAGGCTTCAAATTCCAATTATACAGGTACTACTAACTGCAAATACTCTTTCAAGATATATTTGTACTCTTTTCCATTGCTCTAGCTAGATAAATAGACATGGTTATTATTGTTAGCAGTAGTAAATTACTGCTGGTCTAATCAAAGAATCTTACCTGCAAACTGAGTTTGGTTCAGTTGGTAAGGAGTTGACTTATACTCTACAAGGACGTAGGTTCAACTCCCACTGCCGACATGAGGACCTCGTTGGTGGATAATTTTTAAGTACTTTTATCGGTGCTCTTTGAACTTTGAGGTCTGCCCTGACCTTGGTGAGTCCCAAGGTCCAACTCACCTAAATTAAGTTAGAGAAAAAAGTCAAAGAATCTTACCGAACTTATCATACCACTTTTTGCTTTTTCTATTATTTCTTGTTACTATTAGCAGAAAAAGAATGAAGAAAAGGTTTGACCAGTGTTTTATCAACCATTTCTAGTTACTTGCATCTGTAGTGTCTAACATCGATGGCCGACACTATGTGATAACATTCAATCACTTCCCTTTTATCAAACCATTATTGGTGCGTACGTGTCAGTGTTGTGTCCGGTGTATATATCTGTAGCAGCGTTTCTTAGTGAACAAATAGATATTAACAAGGGAAGTGTATTGTAACAAAACTCTCACTTGTCAGACTAATACAACACAAAATATGTTCTCAAGCAGGTAAAACAAGGCATGATCAACGAGGAGATGCGCTTCTCCTAGACAACACTGATCTAGTGGGCATAGACAGACATAAAAATCGGCTGATTGGGTGGTTGATTAAAGGTTGTCCTGGATGCAAAGTAATTTCCGTTACTGGAATGGGAGGGATGGGAAAAACTACTTTAGTGAAGAAAGTATATGATGATCCAGAGGTGATAAAACACTTCAAAGCCTGTGCTTGGGTTACTGTTTCGCAATCTTGTGGCATTGAGGAGCTACTCAGAGACTTGGCCGAAAAACTTTTTTCTGAAATAAGACGAAAAGTTCCAGAAGGCTTGAAAAACATGCACAGTGACAAGTTGAAGATGATTATCAAAGAACTCTTGCAGAGAAGGAGGTACTGATAGAAAATTGATATCTATATCGATAAATTTAGAAGAAAATAACAATTTTATTATAATTGAATCCTATAAATAAACAATGTAACTGACAAATACTAAAAACATAACTGCACAATTTTTTTGACAAAGAGGTCTAACATAACTGTCACAATTTATCTCCTCTTATATTGTTCTCTAACAAGAGGTTTAACAGGTACCTAGTTGTATTTGATGATGTGTGGCATATACATGAATGGGAAGCTGTCAAATATGCACTTCCAAAAAACAATTGTGGTAGCAGGATCGTGATCACGACACGCAAATCGGACATAGCCTCTATTTCCAGCATAGAATCCAAAGGTAAGGTGTATAACCTACAACCCTTGAAAGAAGATGAAGCATGGGACCTATTTTGTAGAAAGACTTTCCATGGTCACTCATGTCCTTCATACTTAATTGACATTTGTAGTTATATCTTAAGAAAATGTGAGGGCCTTCCCCTTGCAATTGTAGCAATGAGTGGTGTACTTGCTACAAAAGACAAACACAGGATAGACGAATGGGACATGATTTGCCGTTGTCTTGGAGCTGAAATTCAAGTCAACGGGAAACTTGATAATCTGAAGACAGTACTTTGCCTCAGTTTTAATGATTTGCCTTACTATTTAAAGTACTGTTTCTTGTATTTAAGCATGTTTCCTGAGGACTATCTAATTCAGCGCATGAGATTGATTCGGTTATGGATAGCAGAAGGATTTATCGAAGCCAAAAGCGGAAAAACAATGGAAGATGTTGCAGAGGACTACCTCAAAGAACTCATAAACAGAAACTTACTACAAGTAGCAGAGACAACATCTGATGGAAGAGTCAAAACTTTGAGAATCCATGATCTTCTGCGAGAGATTATCATTTCAAAGTCCAAGGATCAAAACTTTGCAACAATTGTCAAAGAACAAAATGTGGTGTTGCCTGAAAAGATTCGGCGCCTTGCGCAGCACGGCCCGACACTACCAAATCCAAATGGACAGCAACATAGATCTGTTTCTCAACTTCGTTCACTCTTAATGTTTGGAGAGACTGAAAGTTTATCTCTCGGAAAACTGTTTCCGGGTGGATTCAAACTCCTCAGTGTTTTAGATTATCAAGATGCACCTTTGAAGAAGTTTCCAAAAGCAGTTGTTGACCTATATCATTTAACATATCTGAGCTTGAAAAACACACAGGTGAAAGTGCTTCCAAAATGTGTACTAGGAAAGTTGCAAAATCTAGAAACACTTGATCTTAAGAATACTCGTGTTACAGAATTGCCTGCAGATATAGTAAAGGTTAAAAAGCTTCGCAATCTGCTTGTATATCAGTCTAAAGTAGAAGGTTATGCACAATTCCACTCAAAATATGGTTTTAAGGCACCTCTTGAAATAGGAAAATTACAGTCACTACAAAAGCTTTGTTTTGTAGAGGCAAACCAAGGTTGTGGCATGATAATAAGACAGTTACAGAAGTTAAGCCAGCTAAGAAGATTAGGCATCATGAGACTCAGAGAGGAAGATGGGAAGGATTTTTGTTGGTGCATCGAAAAATTGACTTGTCTGTGTGCCTTATCTGTTACTTCTGAGGGTGAGGATAAATTTATTGATTTGACATCCCTTTGTACACCCCCACCATTTCTTCAAAGATTGTATTTATCAGGGAGACTACAAGAGTTACCAAGTTGGATACCTTCCCTTCATAACTTGGCCAGGTTATTTCTGAAATGGAGCTGTTTGAAACATGATCCATTGGTGTATCTTCAGGATTTGCCAAACCTTGCACATCTTGAACTACTTCAAGTTTATGATGGTGACACATTGCTTTTCAAGTGTGGGAAGTTCAATAAGCTCAAGGTTTTAGGCCTTGACAAATTTGAAGGACTCGATCAGGTGATAGTGGAAAAAGGTGCAATGCCTTTCCTTGAAACACTGAGCATTGGGCGTTGTGAGTCATTGAAGAAGGTGCCATCAGGCATTGAAAACCTGGCTAAACTTCAAGTTCTAGAGTTTTTCGATATGCCAGATGAACTCATGCTGACAATATGCCAACATGGTCCAGGAGAAGATTACTGGAAAGTATCACATATACCAGAGGTTTATTCTACCTACTGGAGAGATGGTGGCTGGGACGTATATGCGCTAGACAGTCGTAGAGATTGTTCTCCCCGATCCGGCACACTCAGGAGAAGCCATGAAAGCCGGAATCAGTGGAAGGTGTAGCTTTAACTTATGGACTAATAACAAAAATGTGTAAAACAAGTTGTGTATATTGTATATTAACAAACTGAGATGACATATTTCATGTATATATGTCAGCACTCCAAATAAAGGTGTAGGTTTTAATTCACCTTTGTTTAAATTTGATCATCAATACATATAATTCTTTCAATATTTCATATCCATATCCCATTCTTTCCCTTCGTTTAAAATGATTATATAAACGTGTTATCTCAGTCAATGACTCGATGTTTCAAAAACTGAACTGGACTAGGGGAATCGGAAAAGGGAAGGAAGCTCTGAAAGAGAATCCAACTTAAATGGTATCATACTATTGGAAACGGATCCTTTCCTGTTAAAAGTTTCTGCAGTAGAATCTCAGTCACTCATTTATTTCTACTTCAAACGATCAAAGTCATTAAGATGAAATGGAAGAGGATTCTGATAAGTGTCTAAGCACTTTGGGAACCCTCTCTTAAAAGCTAGCTATCAAGGGGCAAGAACCAAGCCAGTTAAAACACCACCGAGCATCCCATACTACTCGATGTTAGACTTGGGCACCTCATAATGCCTAAGTCTCTATCGCGTTCATTCCCCATATTATCATTGATATATGAGAATGAATTCTCTCCGATGACACAATGTTGTCAAATGGAGGATATAGCATAGCAGAATTTGAACAAACCGCTATTGTTCCGTGATACGCTATTTAATACAAAATGTTGTCAAATAGGAATATTGTAGCACCGTAGCATAGCGGAATTTGAACGAACAGCTATTTGCCGTGATATGTGATTGAGGACATTGATATTTTCAATGGACTTGATAGGATTGTATTTACAACTTCACTCTAACCACCAAGTCAAACAACAACCAACTCTACTAACAGTTTATTTCTAAATTGGAGTTTGTTAGTCAGACAATTGTTTACTTATTTTGGTTCCAGTCAACGAGCTTAACGGAAAAACTCACACACACAACAGACACAAGTGCTGAGAAATGAGAAATCAAATGTCTCTGTGGCTACAATCTGAACGTTAGTGAGTTAGTTAGATATAGTAGCTAGTTGGTAATACTCTAATAAGCTAGCTCTATAAATAAAGCACATTGTACTCATTTCAATATCAATTTTAACCCAAATATAGAAATTACCTTAATCGGAAACTAAGCACGGACACAGATACGGATACCGGACACTGACACGGACACATCAACACGGATAAAATTTTGAGAAAATGACATAATTCAACATAATCAGAAGTGTCGGTGTCAGACACGCCTTCAATCAGAAGTGTCCGTGCAACATACATTTTCAGTTGATGATTGATCGAAATTGAAAAGCTGTTACAAAATTGATTTTTGTAGGAAGCTGGAGATTTTAAACAACTTTGCAGTTGCTTCTGACGGTTTAAAAGGTAAAACTGTAGCGCTCCCTAAAAAATGATTATTATAACATTTTTTTTTTCCTTTTTTGACAATTACTATAACATTATTTTTAAAAAAACAATTAATATAAATTTAAACTATGGTATTTTTTTTAGAGGAGACTATTGTATTTATTTAATATTTATTATTATAGTTGATTAATTAACAGTTTTTATCTTATAAAAAAAATTAATTTCCATACAACGACAGTGTAAATTTTTTTTTATGCATGCATCTATTCAAACATACAAATGTTATGATCTTTCGATGCGTTATTTGAGAGTTTACAGTTTTTTCCTAACCTTTTTCATTCATATTTCAAGCCAAGAGAGGCTCAAATAACTCCAATCGTTTATTAAATACATGCAATTAATACAAAACTGTGAACACTTGTTTTCATGGGTAGTTTTTACTCTTTTGTTATGTATAGTTTTTGTTATTTGACCAAAAATAAAAACTAACTATATAGATAATGTTCATACCTAAACCATAAAGTCAAAAAGTTGGAACTATTTGTTAAAAATATAGTATGAATCTCATAGTAGAGCTTTTGTTTGTTTTTTTTAAAAATTATTTAACATGTGTGGACTTACCTAGAGACTCACTTGTACCACAAGTCATTAGTCTAATTTTCTGACCAAGTTGTCAACAATAGCATTGGACTTAACCCATCAAAAGAAAGGAAGCATAGCATTTTAAAATACTGAGATATCACTTGCTCAATGACTTTAATCCAGATGACAAAAGGTGAATCATTAAATGAAGTATTCCAATTATACAAAAATCTGAATGGGAGATATATGATATATCTATCATACCAACCAAAATTCCCCCAACCTCAGCGCAAGTTCCTAAACCAGTCAAAATTTGAAGTGTATGCATTCCTCCAAAAATGATAGAAATCCTCTTCATTTTTCAAAAGAAACGAAGTTCTTCATTATTATAGTTTTAAATGTTTATACCTAAAACTATAGTAACGAAGAACTTTATTTCTTTGTCTCGACTCTCCAAAGACTAACATGCCTATCTGCTTCTCACCATTTAGGCACCAGTTCCTACCGGCGTAGAATGATACATGCATGCATATATGTACATAAAAATAAAAACAAGGGAATTAGAAGGAGACTTCATCCCAAGTGATCTGGTATGTGCGTCTCTACCCTATTCTTGAATTGGCAAGCAAGGTCAACGATTTCAGTTCGTCTTATTTGCTTCACCATGCTGTCCTCCTGCTGCTCGTTTTCATTTCCTTTCCGAGACAAGCTGGTTGCGACCTCAAATGTCAAACAAGCCATTACCCTCTTTTCTGTTAAACCGCGTATAACGATGGAAGAATATGATGGACTGGATACTAGTCTATTAAGTAATATCAATATCTCCCGCATAAGAAATGTCCTGAATACAAATTGTTCAGAATGAGTTAAAGAAATCAAAGAGACTTGCTTTAATCACAATGCTAAGATGTGAAGAACTTTCATGATAGTATTCAGACAATCAAGTTTATTACCTCTCCTTAAAAATTTCTGGCAGCTCATTGTCTGCTTTGGCTTCAAAGAGATTCTCAGATAACAGTAATTGCAAAATTGACATAAGATAGTTTACACTTATTGTAATAGAGAGCCTATGGCCCATAAAGATTTCAAAACCAGGTTGTCCCGATGATGCAAGGAAGGACAGCACAAGAATAGCCTTTCTGCATATTTTCAACTCCTGAAATTACAATGACATAAACTTTAAAACAGACTGAAGTGCCTTGGCACATCCCTATCATTAAAGAGAATAAGAAAGAAGCTTTTTATTTTAGATGAAAAAATATATATCAACATACATAAAAGAAAATAACGATAAAAATTTAAGATAACTACATAGCATTTTAAAACAAAAGGGTTTGCAGAAATTTTAAAAACCCTCCGAAGTCTTTCTTTACTCATTTCTTGCAAGTTCCTCTAAATTGCATATTTTTACATTCAAACAAGATAGGAGCATTTCCAAACGAAGCCTTAACAAACTTACCAGTAAACCACATCTAATGAAAGATAGACAATCAGCCAATCCTAGAAGGATATTTTTAAAATTTTCGAAATCTGGCGCAGATGCATTGTCATCCGTTCCTCTACTACTGTCTCCCTCTTTGCAACCACGGCAGAAAGCGGCCAATAGTTTTGGACCTTCAACAAATGAAAATAAAATTCAAAAAGAATACCGTAAATAGTTAGCATCAGATGCATAGAATGCACAGCAGATGATACAAACTGGCATTGGCTCTCAATTCTAAAACTAGAGCTGCTCAGCAGCACACAAGCAACCAGCTAAGAATGACAGTCTAAATTAGACATCTCAAGACCATAAAGTATATGGAGGTTCAAGGCATGCTAAAGCTGAAGACCTAGAATTTTCAATTCAACAAGCATCATGGAACAGGATTTAAATAATACCACGATCTACTACTCATTATACGAGCTTTTTTAAAGGTGGACACCGGGCAGAACTGAACTAATTAAGATTGTACGAGTTCACGTGTTTATGGTAATTAAAAAAAAAAAGTTGAGGCAGGAGGTTATACATTCAAACCTCTACAGTCAACACAGTCATCGTATTATGAGGACATGATGAAACAATCAAAAGAGGTAACTATGAAACAAATAACAATCTCATCCAAACCCAAATGATGAGGTCTGCTTTTTATTTTTTGATGTTGTCAAAGTCTTGGTTCAATTGAAATGAAAGGTGGCAGGAATCAGATTATGTAGCATTCAATGAAGAAAAAAAAATTGATGAATTGGTTATTGGAGAACACTTACAATTTAGTACTAGGTACAGAAGTCTTAGAGTTTTCTCTTTTACACGTAGCCCAGCATCCTTCTTGAGCAATTCCGAAATAGTTTTGAAAACTGTGTTCTGACTAAACCTGTATTCAAGCAAATTTCTCATGGCATTACTATAATATCTATCTTCAGAACCAACATTTGAACAGAAAAGATGAACACAAAAACTTACTTCTCCCTCTCAAAGTAAGCACTACTTCTTAGGAAAAGCAGAATCATGATGGAAACTGTCTCTAGTCTCACGTTTTCTTCTGTGATCCTCATGGAAATTTGGTGCATTATGTCAAAAATATTAGACCAATTCACATGAGGTTGTAAGGCACTTGGATAGTTGCACGCTTTTCTGCTTAGCATTTCTTCATTGAAGGGCTTCCCATCTTTCACACCGTCCAACCCGTCAAAATCCAAAAGGTCCTTCCCTATGCAAATTCCATCAATGAAGACACTGTCCCTGAGCAGAGTGCACTGGAAAGATCAAATCATAAGTTGATAAGAACATGAACAGCAGAAATGAAAGAAAGAAAAGTCACTTAACATACAATTAAGCCTATTCTACAGCAGTCTTCGCGAAGGGGAAAAAAGGTTCAAAACACTAAAAAATAGTTTTAGTCCCAGAATAAATAATTTTGTTTTTGCTATATTTATAAGTCCCAGAATGTTTCAGTGATAAAATAAGCACAGAAATAACTGTATGTGGTAGGTCAATTATCCAAACACAATATGTCCATTAAGTAAGTGGTAAGTGCATAATAAATATGAGTTCCGTGTTCCTCGTATTATGTATAAGCAAGCAAAAACATACATGTGTACACATTTAATTATAGGGTATGACTTTTCTTGTCTTTTATCATAGTTATCAAACTCAGACAAGACATCAACCATCAGGATCATGGTTCACAAGGTCAACCAGAGGGCAAATGGTTACATTATAGATGTATAAAAAAGGGCAGCCCGGTGAACTAAAGCTCCCGCATGTGCAGGGTTCGGGAAGGGATCCCACCATTTTGGTGTATTGTATGCAGCCTTACACTATTTTACACAAGAGGTTGTTTCCGGAACTTGAACCCGTGACAACAACTTTACCATTGCGCCGCCAAGGCACACCCTTCAGATTTTAGATGTATAAATTGAAATATAAATAGAGCCTGTTGTTACAGCTTTATTTAAAAATGATTTTTAAAGTATTTCATCTATTTGTTATATCTTTTTTAAAAGAGAATTTACAAAGGGGAAAAAAAAAGGCTTCAAATTTAAAATTGGTTTAAAAAGCTTCTCATAAAAAATCATTTTAAGTATTCCATCATTTTGCTATGACTTTTTTGGATAATATAATTTCAAAAAAATGCTTGAACTGAGAAGTTATTTTGAGACCTTTCATAAAAATCATTTTTGAGAGATTTTTTTTGAAAAAATGTGATTTTTATTATGTTAAAACCCTGACAATGAATATCTAAGTCACTAAATATCAAAATTACTCTTTTAATTTATAGCAAATAAGCTCGAAATAGTTTCTACATTTTTTAGTAAGTTCTCATAAAAATCAATTTTGGAAATATAAAGTTAAAATCACTTTTTTTAATCTATAACAAACGGGCCCATAATGACTTCAGAAGAAGTAAGGAACCAACTTAAATTGTAACCGTGAGAATGGACAATACAGACACAAATTCAATAAAAATATAAGGTTGTTAAAAACAACAGAAAATGTCACTAAGTATTGCATACCTTCTTTTGAAATCCTTTTCCGATTCCAGTAGGAGCTTCAGAACAGTATGCAGTATACATAGAGAGCTATGGACAAAAGCAACCTATGTAGAAGGGAAAAATGTGTCACCAGAGACTATAATATAAAAAACAAGAGAAAAATAACACTTAATAAAATTACTGTCTTGACTTTAAGAGACCAATATGTAAACTTTCATGTGCATGGATATTTTCAAATAAAAATATCACCAAAGCATAAATTACACGAGCCAATATTCACCCATATGCTCTTGCTCAAATTTTAAATAAAAAAATATATATCATTTTGGAGATATCATAATTCTCAAGTAATCAGGTACTTAAGCCAAGAAAACTGCGGAGAAGATGTCCATCTTATAATTTACTACGAAATTTAGTACAGTCCAAACTGAATCTTAGAGACCAGATATATCAGAAGTCTCATCTATACTGTATCTACAAAGTTTAAGGCTCAAATGTTTTGAATTTCTACTAAGGGAAGAGTCTTTGAGACAAGGGATGGTTAACACTTACACTATCCAATATTCTCAACTCATTGTATGCTCAATATGCACCATTCAAATTTTTAGTCGAATCAGTTAAGGATAAGTGTGAGATCAAAAACCAAAATAACTTCAACATAATTTATGTTGGATATCAATTACTTATTGAAAAAGGGGCTTAAATGTCTTAAATGAGGTGCAGCTGCAATAATCGATATTTTGGTCGCTATAGCAGCTGCTACGGCTGCTACACTAAACTGCACCGCTACTGCATGTCCTGTGGAGGCCAGGGGCCCTCTGCTACACCACAATAGCGCACTATTGACAGAACATTTAAATTCAATGTCACTCAAAAGGAAGCTATATGCCCATGTGTGCATGAACACACATATATATTACAATTTACAAGTACTCATAGCCGTTAATGTAGATTGGCTATCACCAGAAATGCAAACACACACTTGATATAGCAAAATGAAAAGAGTCATGTTGCCTTAAAGTATGCTAGTTTATTACTTTAATTGAAGAGAAAGAAGTGGGGGACCCTTGAGAACAAGTAGCTACTGCTTATGAAGAAAATTTGATTACCCCCAGATAACAGTTGTATAATCTCGCAAGGAATTTGAAAGAAAAAAAACATTTCTTCACAAATTTAGAAAAAAAGTACTCACATTTTCCATACTACATAGATCAAGCAACGGTGGTATCAAAGTTTCCAATACATCTGTTTCATGAGCTATCTGCAAAACATACCATTAACATGATTGAACAATAGACCCAGCTCAATAACAAGAGTATCTAATATGTAACCAGGAAAAGCAATCAGACTCACGCGACCCATGCAAGATTTTTACGCCGTGTTATTTAGAGGAAAAAATAAGAATCAATAATGAGGAATTGAAGGCACTCAACTTTTAAGCCAAGCTACTATTTCATGTCAGGAATATCCCCATTGGATCAGAAATATGCAACTTCAGATATGAATTCTAAAGGAAAATATACACCAATTCATGGTAGAACTAATACCTTTGTCAATGCATTGTAGAGATGCGACACCTTTGTTGCTTCGGGAGTATGGACTTTGGAAGTATGGAAACAATCATTGAGGTAATGCAAAGGTACTCTTGAAGAGCTTACATCTAAAATGGGTTTTGGTGTTATTTCAGAAGGTGGACTCGTGCTCATGTAGCCAAAAAGATAATGAATTTCTTTTTGACAACTGGCAAACAATTTGGATATAACATCACTTCGAAGCATTTTGTTACTTGGTGACCCCCATACTGCCAGCAAATTCTGGGAGAGGTCAAGATGAGCCGAAAGGTCATCGCTTGGAAGATCTTGAGCTACTCGATGAGTAACTATTTCGGTTTCAACCCCTTTATCTTTAGCAGTTGTCTCACCTGGCACACAAGAAAAACATGTCAAGGGTGTCCCACCGTGTTAGAAGCAAACAGAAAATTCTTTTAAATGAGGAAGAGGGATTATTCGCATGCCTCACCAGTCGGATAGTTTGAAGACACTCCACTTTGAAATTTTGAAGAGGCTTTAGGATGGTCAGGAGCACGAATTCCAAAATCCCTGCCACTATGGTCCCTCGTTAATAATAGATTTATGCCACATGTAGTGCAACACAACAACAGAGAGAGAGAATAAAAAAACCACAAGAGAAGGAATATAAAATACAATCTCACGGTTGTTATATTAGACACTTCTAAGTTATTCCTCATGGCCAACCCCAAGCTAATAGAATAAAAACCTCTCAGCTGATGGGATTAACTAAGTTAAACTGCTTTATTTCAGCTGAACCATGAGCATTTAGATTAGTAGAGACCATTTGTTAAGACCCAATTGGTAACAAGGTTGTCTACAATAAGAACCGGTTACTTTTACCACTGGCCATTTATACATATAAATGATATACAGAAAGGTACATGTTTACTCATAGATATACTAAAAGCTACACATTTTATTGTTCAATTCATAACACTATAAAAAGAAACTCGAAGACCTCTTTTTAATTTTATCAGTTCATTTTCAATGTTTCTGCCTCACATCATTTAAGATATGTAAGCAACTATGACTTAAAGCTGCAAGATATAGGAGACCTAAATTGTAAGCTTTCTAGTTCGCTAACTCTGAGGTGCATCAAAGGTGTAAAACAAAACAAATAAATAAAAAATGACTTACTTCTCTACGCTTTTTGAACGTTTGGCACGGGCATTATCTTCTTCATTCTCAGAAGACACAAATTTGGGCTGATCCTCTTTCTTGCCTCTGTCTTTCTTTAACTTGAGGCAATCCTTTTCCTGAAAGCATGCAAAGAAGTTGTAAGAGGCATGCCTTTCACTGACTATCAGAATCTTGTAGCCAGCCAATTCAAACAAACAAATACGTACAATAGCACAAGCATACCGGATTCACAATCTGTTTTGAAGCACGTCTTGGCTCCCCATGTTCCTGCTATCAACCAATTTAAACAAATCAGTAAAATGATTGTGGGATTCAAGGTGGAAAGTGTCAAAATTGATAATACCGCGTGTCAAACATGATATTCCCAACAATATACAATTTGGGCACCATCATAAAAAATAATTTGGACTCTAGGTCTTAGCCAGACTATAAATGACAAAAAATAGCTTCTGTACTAGATGGAAAACTTAAATTTTTACATCAAACTAGCTTTCAGAGTAAAAACATTCAAACAATAAGCACTTCATTTTGAACTCAAAGCAACTTTACAAATCAAATTCATTTAAAATCATGTTTATCCAACACATGCTGAAATACACTAAAAAGTGTATCTTTGTCCTTACTCAACCTAATTTAAAAGTCCATGCATGTGGGCTGTTTAACACTTATCATAACACTTCAGCATAGAAAAGGCCATCTTCATCCCTCGTCATTTCCAACACACACCCCAACACAACAAGAAAGGTCACTACAAATAGAAACCTCAATGTTTCACAATTACAATGTCTATAGAAACATTCCTAAAACTTTTTAAAGTAAAACCACATGATTACATCGATTAAACTTGATTATCGATGTACATACATAGCTCCTTTATGTTTACCCTCAACTTCCAATACACTTGATAATCTTTGAATTGTTCTTTTTTTTTTAAGCCCAATTGAACTAGAGCAAAGCCCTATATGGACGGGACCAACACAGGAATTGTTAGCGCCTGCACGGTTCGAACCTGAGAGCTAAAGAAAAGCGCACTCCTAAGTCCCAAGCCTACACCACTAGGCCAATATCTTTATGACTTAACTAAAGAAATCATAATCACGCTTTTTCTTTTCCTTTATAAACACTAATACTAATAATATTTTTTCTTATTTGAGACAAACAACAGCATAAAACAGAGAATGAAAAATGACCCATTTTCCCAAATAAGCAAGAACAATAAAAAAGCAACAACTTTAACAAAACCCATATAACAAAAACACAAATTAATCAAAACCCATTTCAAGAATTACCTTAAACCGCTCAATTTCAATGTCTTTATCATCAGAATCGAAAAGGGTAGGAGCAGGTCTTTGAGAAAGCTCTCGAGGAGGTGAGAAACCACCAGAAACAAACGGTTTCGGCGGTTGTTGTTGTTGTTGGAATTGATGATGATTAGAGATGGAAGAAGAAGAAGGGTTTGTAGGTTGGGGTTTGAAACTGGAAGAGACAGCAGCGGTTTCAACTTCAATAACGCTGTTGAGAAAATCTTCGTCCCAATCATCGCCTAAGATATCATCGTTGTTGTTGTTGTTGTTGTTCATCATCTTCGATGTTCTTCGTCGACCTTGGATTCGACTTACTCTGTTTACTGCTTAGGTTTTCTTCTCTGTTTCTTTGCTTTTTTTGAATTTCATTTGAATGTAACGTTTTTTTTTTCTGCTTCTGTCAGAATAAAATAACAGATACTACTATATATATTTTTAATAAAAAAATGTTATAAGAAAAAAGAATTAAAAACATTAACAAAAAAATCTAAAAGCCCGAATTATTTTTTTACAAACTGATTCACTTTTTTTATTAACGAAATTTATCTTTAATCCTTCCAAAAAAAAATTATCTTTAAGTTGACGGTCAAGGTTAGTTCGGTTGATAAATGGTGGATTTATAATATTGTTATGACGTAATTAAGAATAATTTGTAAAAAAAATTTATAAACTTGTCCATTGTCTTGACTTTTTTGATGCATTTGTGCTCAATTCACTTAAATTTTCATTATAAAAAACAAGTTCATCCTTAATTTAAAATATTTTTACAAAGTTTCAAAAAATAAACTTATTTATATTTATATAAATTGTCGAACAATATTTGAGTAGAGACCACCAAATTGTACGACGTGAAGTTGTCTTTGGTGTTAGTATTTTGCTATCTTTTGATTACATTCTCATGCTAGAATTCGAAACTCCAAAAACACTCTTCGGATTCTACATTTTGAATAATGTCAAATTAGAAATTTCAGAAGAGATAATAAGAAGTCAACTATTACTTTTCCCACCCTATCTATTTTCCGTGTGCCCTATTTTCTTTCTTTCAGAAATGCCCTTCGATATTTTCTAATTTTATAATCTGAAATGAGTTTTTCACCTATTCAAGTTATAACATCCGAACACAATAAATAGTTCAGTTTTTATAATCCGAACACCCCAAATAACAAAGAGTGTTCTTTGTTTTTTTTTTGGATTATTTCCTGTGCCAAGAATATTGGGGAAAACAAGTTTGAATTATATAATTTGAACTTTATCAACACAAAGACCGGGTCTGTCAGAGACATGAATACCAAATTTAAAAACTGTATTAACCATTATAACCCTCTCATTGCGTTTCAGGTCACTGTTTGTTGTTCCCATCGAGTATTAGTCGAAAACCCGGTTTTCAGGCTATTTGATCGGATTGCTCCAAACTTGCTCATAAAATAGAAGGAAAAAAATCAAGGATCCAAGAAAAACTAAAATTTCATCGTTTGAACCCATTTTTCATATTCTCATAAATTTCAAAACAAATTGCATTAACTTTATTTGATTTTTTAAAAAAATAATGGTATTTTTCTGATTTTATTTAACAGGTTTTATTATGTTTTTACTTTGTTTTTTGGTTATTTTTGAAAGCAAAGTTTAAAACTGCTGAAAGAGAAATATTTTGATTGTTGCTTATACATAAATATTTTAGATTATATAATCTAAAATCCCTAAAAAAACATTCGGATTATATAATCCAAACTAAGGGTATTTTTGTAAAAAAAATGCGAGAAACACATTGGATAAGAAAAGTAATAGCCTAATGTTTCCCCTAACCATGGTACCCTCTATGGTGCGCAAGTCATTCATCTCGCGTATCGTACGCGAGTGAAAGTGATCGGGTTTCATTGTACAATTCTAGATACACCAAATCCGTCACGGAAAATACTTCGGTGACTTCGAGTTTTGGTGACTTTAATGTATTTTAGATGAGAGAGTATGGTTGATGAGTTATTAAAATAAACTATTTTGATGAGAAAGAATTATTGGTTAGGAGAAAGATAGAAACAAAGTCATCAAACTCAAAGTCACTCAGTCAAATGAAAACCATCTCTCACCCCTTATTCTCTCATCCCCTCCTTCTATGCAACAACCCAGATAGCTTTAATGGAGCATAAACAACACCTCAAATAATCCTTCAAATATTCTGTGATTATAAAGCAGATTTTGAGGTGCATTATTGATGGGAGTTTCAATTTATTTTAATTAAAAATTGAAAATTGCAGCTTCCAATTTTCTATATAAAAATGGTAGATTTTGATTCTTTTACTGATAAATGGATGCATTTGTCGTAAAATATACAAACCTATTTTAGGTCAAATCAAACTATGACCCAAACAAGTTGTGTATGCTTGTTGGGTTATTTCTATGGGCGGCATGGTAGCTTAATATGCAAGATGGAATGGTGTGATTTTGGGGTTGAAAGTCTAATTGTTTTTTGCCATCCCATTAAATGGATTGATAAAAAAAAACTCAGGCTGAAATTTTTATAAGTTATTGGATGGACATGGGATTTGAATTTTTTTTGTTCACTCTGGGTTCGGTTTTGAATGCAGTTTTGAATTTATGTGTGATTTATGAAGTTTAAAGATGGTTGCATGTTTTTGCAGATGAGATAAAGTGCGAGAGGAAAGAGAAGGGTCCAGAGTCAAAGAAATTGAGTGGTTGGAGGAGCACGATAAGAATGGATAGCCATTGTATCCAACGGTTGGTAAATATTTGTATACCGTGCGAGACATACCTTGCTCGCCCACCCTAGCCTTGGCCCCTAGGCATTAGCCCAATACCATCTCCAATGGTGAGGTCTTAAACATTGAAGACCTGATGCTTATTAAGTATAATTTTTTTTGGTGTCCTATAAGACCCAAGGTCTCACTTAAGACTCTCATTCTTAAGTGGTACCCACACTTAAGGATGAGAATAGGTTAGGCCGAGTTAGGCTTTGCAAAGTCTAAGCTTGACCTGACAAATTTTTGTAAGGCCTAAACCTAACTTGCGGTCTGTCATAGGCTTACTTTTTAGGCATGAGTTTGGCCTTATGAAAGTCTGATTAAGCCTGCTAGCCTGTTTAAAAGTTTGTTTCATATGAACATCTTTAAATAAGTAATGTGATCAAAAGTTAAATAGACTAGCGAGTTAATACATCAATGATATTAAACTCTCTTTCGATATTTAACATAAAGTTTTAGAGAACTTTACTATAATTCTAATTTATAATAATACATTTAAATATGCGAAAAAATAATGTAAACTAATAAGCTTAAATTACTTTAAAGGCTAACAAATTTATAATTTAATTCAAATTAGAGTATATAATATAATAGTCAATAATATTATTCATGTTTATATAAGTAGACCGGCCTAATAGGCCTAAAAGGCTAATAGCATGTGGCCTGACCTTTTAAGCTAAACAAGCTTCTAAAAAAGCATAGGCCTTCCCTATTTAAGAAAAAAGTCTAGCCTAGTCTGGTCTGTCGTAGGCCGTTGTAGGTCGGCCTGGCCTATTCCCATCCCTACCCACACTGTTTTAGTATTAAAAAAATATATGTAATAATATAAGGTTATTGATAGTTGATTAGTGTGTTTCATTCATAGTTTTAAAACTCGGCTCGGTCATCGACTCGACAGGGGTACTGGGTCACTGGGTCAATGGTCGAACCACTAGGTCATTGGTCGAACCGCATGACTGAACCGGAACCACTCGGATGACTCGGTTAGTTGACTCGGTCTTAGATTAAATTTATATAGTTATTTAACCGGATTGAATCGGATTGACTCGGTCACTTTAAAAACTAAAATAATAACAGCTGTAAAATAAAAAAATCTATCCAACAATAATAAATTTCATAGGCTAATTGCTCAATTTCAAAACATAGTCATAACTCAATATACAACTTAGTAGTATAATTCCAACCAAAATAGATTCCAAA
>Ga0315915_1001991_pt1 | contig 25354 bp, 17 predicted proteins | sample MpolbnodulesMG_FD_207738 | JGI IMG/M metagenome (GOLD analysis project Ga0315915, IMG submission 207738) | Medicago polymorpha root nodule microbial communities from Los Angeles, California, United States - branched nodules | ecosystem: Host-associated > Plants > Roots > Nodule | place: USA...
CCTTGCAAAGTTTAATCATTTAAAATTTCGTCCCTTAACCCACTCAATGACTGCCACGTCATCAAATTTCGTCCCTTAACCCACTTACGTGGCAGTCATTGAGTGGGTTAAGGGACGAAATTTTAAATGATTAAACTTTGCAAGGGTAAATCGCCAGGATTAGCGATTACAGGGACGAAATTTTAAATGGCGCCTATTTGCAAGGACTAAACATACATTTAAGCCAATATTTTTGTTTTGTTATAGTGATAGTTATAAAAACCGGTAAGGAGCGGCCGGTCGAATCAGTGGGTATGCTGGTTCGAGCTATATATCGGATCAGCCGTGTAATTAAGCTGGTAAAAATCGGAAAGACTTACTAAAAACCAATGATTCGTCCGGTTTTCTGACAATCCCGTTTAATAATTTTTTTATGTTTACTGTCATACTTAGTGTTAATTAGCTCCATTATGCACGGTAATACTAGTCAACAAATGAAATATATTACATACGTAAGTATATTATATACATCTTCATTCTTGCATAGAACAACACAACGTTTTTCTTTGTTAAAAAAAGCGTATCATTATTTAATATAATATTTTTACACAATAATCATGTACATATCATCTTCCCCCTCAAAAGAAAATATACATATATTTTTCTTTAGAAAATCTAGATATAATATTAATATTAATAAATATGCAAAACAAAATCTATTTCTTTAAAAAAAATAAAGCTATATATACAAATATTAATATATAAATTCCTTCAAAAAAATATTAATATATAAAATACATGTAAGTTTTTTTAGTTTTTAAGTGGTCGAGTCATCATATGGGGTGTAGCTGCTGCTACAATTTCCTTTATCTTAAAAAAAAAGTAGTCGAGTCATCGGTTCAATCCGATTTAATCTGGTTAAATACCTATAAATTTTATTTTTTTGAAGAGGCAAAAAAGAAACATATATTAACAACAAAGGCTTCACACCTTCCGCACAAGGTGTGCTAGAAGGGTGCAACCAAAATTACACAAGAGTTCAGTCAACAGACCATGGAAAACAGCAAAAAAGAAACAATTAGCCTATACCCAAGCAAAGTAAAGGGGTAGCAAACCAACTATGAATCCCGAACACAGAAACAACATTTGCTGCCTTCAACCACCAGTAAGCATGGATTTGAACCTTTTCAACCAATTGATGTATAGAATTTTCAATGTTGTTGAACTGTCTGTTATTACGCTCAGTCCACAACACCCACACACAAGCTAACCATAAAAGTTGCATGAAGGAACGAAATTTTGATGTTGATCCTAGCATATAAGTGAATTGAACAAAGTGATCAGAGATGTCAAGGGGATCGACCCCACTAACCCCAATCCAAGCACGAACCTGCGGCCATAAGTCTCTGAAAATAGGGCAGGAAACAAATAAATGTTGAGCTGTCTCCACTTCCCCGCAGCCAAAAACACAAAGATGCATATCATGAACCAATATACCATGGCTCGCCAAATTTGACTTTGTTGGCAATCGATTGTGAAGTAGCCTCCAAGCAAGAATAGAGACCTTTAGCGGGACTTGTCTGTGCCACACCATAGATGACGCCTCATCCACATTAGTAATACCACCTAAAGCTAACAAATCATAAACAGAACAGACAGAATATTTTCCTGAATTATCAAGTCGCCATCTCCATTCATCTGAATTTGTGACCTGCAAAGTAACGTTAGCAAGCAACGACCTACACTCATCGACTAACGCTTCCTCCAATCCCACAACCTCCTACGCCACTACCAAGCCTCACCTCCCTCCTCCCACCCCAACACATAATCTTAAGACTAGACCATCTAATTGAGTTACTCGATTTAATATGAGTCAATCATGTTGTTCAACCTGTGACTCAATCATTCGACCATTAACCAATGACCAAGTATCTCTACCGAGACGATGAGCGAGCCAAACTTTAAAGCTATGGTTATACTCTCTCAAGAGTATATCATTTTACGATATAAATATGTCATTAACGTTATTTTCTTATTATGTTTTTTTTTATTGTTTAATTGTTTAATCTCTCTTTCACATGTCATTTATGAAAGATAATTTTATAAAATTACTTATAACTTCGTTTTCTAATATAAAATTAACTATATTTTTTTAATATATGTGAAATGTCAAAACAACTTATAACTATATATAGGGAAGTCGATATCTAACGCGGCAAAAAGTCAAATATCTATTTTTGTATTGGTAGGAAAAAAAAAAATCATTCTTGGGGAATTATAAACACTCTACAATGTATGCATTGTGCAACAATCAAATAAAGTCAGACAAATGATTTTTTGGATAAAGAAATTATTTCGGATTCCCTTGAAAAATTAATTAGTCTTTAATTAAAACTCGTGAACTACTGGCGTATAATTTACTTTTTTACGAATATTTGAATCTATTAATTGGTTACGCAAATCAATAATTGATAAAATATGTAGTTTCTAAATATGGACTAAAATATTATAAAAATTATTCTGGAAAAAAAGACTATTACTCATTTTAATGTTTTTTTTAGACGTCATTTTTATTTTTTGACAATAAAAACCAAATTTTGTTTTATTTTTTCATTTTTCGAAAACTAAATAAGTTTCCTTATTTTCTATAAAGACTAATGTGAAAATTTATTCAAATAGTCAAATCTCAAAACAAAACAAAACAAAAAAAATATGAAATATCCCAAATTGGATCTCCTTCATTGGCTTCCCAACCAACGGGTACAACAGTCGTCTCCCCAAATTATATTGTATATTGTTTGTGCCCAAGAGGGAAGGACACTCTAGCTAAGAAACACAAGGTGTTTGATCCTCCTCCTTCAAAACAAGTGTTTAGAACTTAGAATATATTGGCAAATACTACTCAAATCACAACATGCTTACTTAAACTCCATATAAGTTTAGTTAAAAAAATCAATTCCCTCAAACCCGTGGATCTGTCCCGAAAATTATTAAAACTAATCAAAGGATGATGAAGTAATGTAGTGAAAATCATGTAATAATAAATTCCACTTGAGGCACTAATCAAAGTGAGGGAAAACATATCGCCAATAACAGAGAAATATTTCGCACTATGATCAATATAAGCTAAATCTTATTTGAGTGTTCTAAGATTAGTTAACATATTTGTCAAAAAAAAAAAAAGATTAGTTAACATATGAATTGATATTTGGCGTGTGTAGATTTTCTCAAACACGTGTGAATTTATTCAATCGACTAGTATCTATAATACTCAATCATGCAATTTTATTTGTGTGAAAATGTTATGCTAATGCTTTTCTTGAAATCAAAACCTCTAATTAAATTTAAAGAAATTTCTTATCATCTCAAGGAAATATTTTAGGTGAATACCTCTTTTACTTTTTTTTTCATTGTTTTTAATTTGTAGAAAGGGTGAAAAACTCAGTAACTTCTCATAGCATATTTATTGACCAAATATTGTGTTGTACTTGAACTGAAATGTGATCGATATATTTTTTTGTTGAATTAAATAATATAATAAGATAAAAACTAACGTGATCAATTGTCTCTTTACATTTATGGAGACTTTTATTCACAAGTATTATTACCTGAAATTTGTATTGTAAATAGTAAAACGAAAATCGTGCAATGTTGATTAAGATTTGGCTTATACACTCCCAAGTTATACTTCCACATCAGCCCGTCTTCATTCCTTCATATGGAAAGAGGATCTCTCCACCATTATTTGCCATTGTTATTTTTGTTTTCCGAAGCCAGAAAATTATTAAAGATAAAATAAAAAACAAAAAAAAAAGTGAGGGATAAACCTAACCCATGAAAAGAAAAAAACAATGAAAAGAAAAATTAAAAAATTAAAATATTCCTCAATATGAAGGCTATACAAGAGTTGACTTAAAAAAAGGGACTAAAAGTGGTGTGAAAATTGTTTGGGAGACTAAAAAAAGTTTTTAAAAAAAAAAGAGGGACTAAAATGCAAAATTGATATATTTATAAGGATAAAAGGATATTTAACACATAATCTATATGCTTAATTTCGTTCACATCTCTATAACTCAGAACTTGTTGTTTCTGAAATATCACTAACAATGGCATTTGATAAGGTAACCATATAGCCATTAGATGTGAATTTATTTCCAAATCTGAATAGAGTTGAATAGCATTCTCCTATAACACTTTTTCATTCCAAGAACTTACTAGATGCATATTTTGGTATTCTTCTCTCTATTTTAATTTTATGTCTTAGCTGAATCAAATGAGATAGATCTAAATACTTCATGAACAGTGGCGTTGGCAGGACCCCGAGTCAGGGGGTTCAACATGTGTTTGATACTGAGACGACAAAAAATAATTAATGCGGTTGAAAATTTAAAATGTGGATTATAAAAAAGGATAAAGAAAAATCTTAAAAGAGTCATATATTTAAAGACGATGATATTAAAATTATAAATTTTAATATATATTTAAAAAATTTAAATACTTTACATTTTTTTTGTTATATAATCTTTTTCTTTAAAAAAGAAAATTTAGAGTGAGACGATGACGCCCTGTTATAAAATCTTATATCAATTATAATTTGTTAATGCCATACTAAACATCCTAATACAATTCAAAGAAACAAAGAATTGCATGACATTGCTTTGGCTCATGGTCATTTTCGTGATTTTATGTATACTATTTTCATAATAATATAAAACATGTGTTGAGTCAAGCTTTACAGGTTGAACACCTAGCATGCAGTGTCATAATGACTTAATTTAACTTATTACTGATATTTGAGAGAAGAGATAGAGTTTGTGCATGAGCAAATAAGGTGCAAGATAGAATTTTGAGGGGGGTTCAAAATAACAAAACATAGAAAAATTGGTATAAATTTCAAGAGTTGACGGGGATTCACTTGCATCCCCTGGCTGCAAGGTAGCTCTGCCCCTGCTTATGACGAGCGTTCTTTTTGGAACACTCTTCTACAAATAAACTCAAATACCCATAGTTTATAAAAACAAATAAATGAAAATTCAATATTTAACTCTTGTGTATATAGAAAAACAATCGGTTGAAAGAGAAGAACTTATTTTGTGTGTCTAATAGGTTCCTAATGGAAACATATGTATGTATGTATAACTTTTTTTTATGATAGATAGGGCTTTCGCCCATATATGTGTGTGTATATATAACTTAAAAAGTAACTTTTGGATAATATGATAATATAAATTATTAAGTATTTATATTACTTACATGATAAGGATTTATTGAGAAAATGTAGTAATGTTAAGGATTTAAAAAAAAAAAAAAACTGTATTTATTGAGAAATAAAAATTTGCAAAATTTTGAAAAATAAATTGGCACAATTTTCAACACATGATTTTTATATTTGGTCCCTTAACATGTGTCTTATGGCACATGTTAGAATTTCCTTATAAATTAGACTCTAAAACAAATTCTCCACAAATTAGATTGATATTATTTCTGTTAATATATATTTTTTAATTTATGGGTTTTCCTAACGAGTGTCATAAGTTTCTTTTACTATTTTCAATACTTTAAACAATACCCTAAGCGCATTTGTGAGCAAGCTTTTTTTTCATTTGTCATTAAAACATCTTAATACAAATCTCTTTTAAGGGATATAGATGCAACTTTTGAGTGTCCTCACAAGTTAATTTTGAAATACGATAATTAATTAAGGATCGAACGGGAGTCAGGTTCAGCATAAGGATTGGTCTTTTACAATGTAGAAAATTAAGGTTTGAATATCAACTCATATTTAGTGATATATTTCATACAGAATCAACTTAATTTAATAGGAAACACATGAAGCAAAAAAAAAGGATTACTCCAAAGAACTTTCCTTCACCTTCTCGGCTTATCGCGAAAAGCACCCTGACAGGTCCTCAAGAGGACGGTCCTTTTGTTTGAAAAAAAAGGGGAATCCTTTTTTTGTATTGATAAATTGGGACCCCTTCTTATAATATTATTTTTTTTCCATCTTATGTGTTATTCACACGTCCTATCTTTTTTTTTAAATAACCTTTGCTTAAATTATATAAACCGAACCATGTTTCAAATTATATAATCTGAAACCTTGTATTTTTCATATTTACAGAACATCATTGTTATATGATATTCAGAAGACATAATTGAAAATGGCAAAAAATAAAATTAATATATAGAGACAAAAATGAATCAAATTTTTATTTTATTAATAGATCACATTTTTCATAGTACATTTACATTTACATTGAAGTTTATTACACAAAATTATTAAAACTCGTGCTTTGTAGGGTGAGGAGCAATTCATATTATATAATCTGAACCACTAAAGTAGATGATTTTCATGTGGTCTATATTGCCCAACTAGTTTCGATGGTCCATGATGCACACAAATATTTATAACTTGGTTTGCTTGTTTACTATAAACCACACAAAATAGTCATAGATACTTCGGTCATTCATCTGAATACCAAATTAGTTGTGGTTTATTACGACGGAGAAAAACCCAATCAATTTCGGGTTTAAAATGATGTCACGCTGTCTGGGTTGAAGGATTAGTTGGACCAAATCAATTGTCGACTCAACCACAACGACACAAGGAAGGTGGACAATGTTGAGTAACAATGACCATCGATTGTCTCATTTGGAAGCGTCCAATTAAACCAGATGAAACCCAGGACGACAACGAGGTGAGACGAATGTTCTCAATATTTGTTCGATGCAATACTAAGGACCCATTTAAGTTGGAAGCTTCTTTGGTCATATCTTTTAAAGATATTCAGAATAAATTGATTCAGCCCAAAATATATTAAGAAATAAGGGCTCTCATGCAGAAACCAGATGAAGAAGTTAGTTTGACTCATCCAAGATTTGTTATGTTTTGCTATTATTATGTGTTTTATGTTGTTGAATTATGTCATTTAGTTGTTAAATTATTTATTTTTTTAATAAAAAGATGCAAATAGCCTCTGATCAAATAATATATAAAAAAAGAAGTACAAAATAGAAAAAAGGGGACTAGGCCAAAACATTTTCAAAAGGTGATACATCTAAAATTAGACATACCTAACTTATTCTTAATGTACTCCCTCCTAATAAAGATGGGTTCATCAGAAAACCAAAATAAGTCTAAAGAAGTCAAGGAGAGGCCAAAGTTTGCCGGACCATCAACACAAGCATTACATTCCCTGTATATATAGGAAACAAAAAATCTCATATTCTGAATCATAGTCATACAGTTATGCCATTTGTTCTCTAAGTTCCATGGGACTATTGAGGTGGAACCAAAACCTTGTAGAACCAGTTGAGAGTCGCATTCAAGTCAGACATTGAGGTATCCTTTTGAAGCAGTCAATTCAATAGTAGACATTGCATCTGAGAGCTCAACAAAAAGAGCGTTTCCAACTCCTAAGAACTGAGCAAAACACCTTAATGAGGAACAAATCTAAACAAGAGTACTGTTTCTTAATCTCCAAGGCACTAAAGAGGGATTTTTGAGAGCCAAGAAAATATTTCAGATTTTATTTAATTATATATTTCCGTTACAACTTACAATCGGAGAAATTAGACCATTTTTTTGTAAGAGAAACATCATCTCCTTTATTCTGTCTGTATTGGTTTTACCACAAACTAAGTATTACTTATTCATTCAGCACTAACCCTTCAAGCTACTCCATACTAGTTTACCCTGCAATTAGTAAAGTGAAATTGATATTAGTTTTCTTTATAAATGGTTCCTAAAACATACGCGCAAATATATATATATATATATTATATGCACACTCATTCATGTGTGAATCTTTTTTAATCCCTAACATATATTGTAAATGTATATCAACACGGCATATTGTATATATTTTATGGAATAATGTATATATGAAATAGAAAAAGAGTGTTGATGGTGAGAGATGTACAAACGGCAGTCCATGTTAGGGCTAATAATATAGCCTATGTTAGCACCACAGAGAATAGGGACGGCAGCAAAGGCGGTAAGATCGAGTCCAGGTATGCCATTCATAATGCCTAAGAGGCATCTGCAAACAGCTTGACGATCTTCGCGAGTTATGGCTCGGGCAGTTAGGCCGAGAACCGCAGTGCAACATTGTAGAGGGGGCCATTGAGTTGGGTGTGCTACGTACGGAAGGCATGACATTAAAGTTATGTCCGCATCAGGACATGTAATGATAGCATTGGCTAGTGGAATACCCAAAACCAAGCATATCATAGCCAAACAAGTAACCTTGACAAGCAATGAACTAGCCATAGATTTGGAAATTTTGGAAGAGGAAATGCAATTCAACTATTTTGGAAGATGTGAATGGTTGTGTTATGGTGCCTATCTAATTAAATAGACGACAACTGGGCTTCCAATATTAAAAATTTACTGTTCAATGAGTGTTTTACCCATATCAATATCTCAAGAGTAAACAATCATCAAAATAAACTATATATATTCCCTTTGTATTTCATTAAATGTCATTTTGAATAAAATATTTTTGTTTTGTTATAGTGATAGCCGGTCGAATCGGTGGCTATGCCGGTTCAAACTATATATCAGATCGATCATGTAATTAAACAGGTAAAAACCGACGAGACTTGTTTAAAACCGGTGATTCAGCTGGTTTTTTGGATAATCCGGTTTAATAATTTTTTTTATGTTTACTGTCATACTTAGTCATTAATTATATCCATTATGCATGATTTAATACTAGTCAACAAATGAAATATATTACATATATTTCATTTTCATCTTCATCTTCATTTTCGCATAGAACAACACATCGTTTTTCTTTGTTAAAAAAAGCACATCTTTATTAAATATAATATTTACACAGTAATCATATACATATCATCTATCCTCTTTTGTTCAAAAAAAAATAAAATCTATCCCCTCAAAAGAAAATATACATATAATATTAATATTAATAAATATGCAAAACAAAATCTATTTCTTTAAAAAAAATTATAGCTATACAAATATTAATATATAAATTCCTTCAAAAAATATTAATATATAAATTACATGTTAGTTTTTAAGTGGTCGAGTCGTCATATTGGGTTGTAGCTGCTGCTACAATTTCCTTTATCCTAAAAAAAAAGTGATTGAGTTATCGGTTCAATCCAATTTAATCAGGTTAAATATCTATAAAAAATTTAATCTTAAGACTGTGTCATCTAACCGAGTTATTCAATTTAATCTTAGTTAGTCATGTTGTTCAACCAGTGACTCAGTGGTTCGACCATTAACCAATGATTCAGTATCTCTGCCGAGACGACGATCGAGCCAAATTTTAAAGCTATGGTTATACTTTCTCAAGATTATATCATTTTACGATGTCAATACATCATTAACGTTATTTTCTTATTATGCTTTTTTTATTGTTTATTTGTTTGATCTCTCTTTCACATGTCATTTATGAAAGATAATTTTAAAATATTACTTATAATTTCATTTTCTATTACAAAATTAACTATATTTTTTTTTAATATATGTGAAAATGTCAAAACAACTTATAATAATATATAGTGAAGTAGATATCTAATGCGGAAAAAAAGTCAAATGTCTATATTTGTATTGGTAGGAAAAAAAGTTCATTCGTGGGGAATTATAAACACTCTACAATATATGCATTGTGCAACAATCAAATAAAGTCAGACAAATGATTTTTTGGATAAATTTTTTTTTTGGATTCCTTTGAAAAATTAGTCTTTAATTAAAACTCGTGAACTACTGGAGTATAAATTATTTTCTTACAATTATTTGAATCTGTTAATTGGTTACGCAAATCAATAATTGATAAAATATGTAGTTTCTAAATATGGACTAAAATATTATAAAAAATATAAAAAGACTTACTCATTTTTATGTTTTTGTTAGACGTCATTTTTATTTGGACAAAAAAAAAAACCAAATTTGATTTTCTTTTTTTCATTTTTCGAAAACTAAATAAGTTTCCTTATTTTCTATAAAGACTATTGTGAAAATGTACTCAAATAGTCAAATCTAAAAAAAAAAAAATGAAACACAAGAGGGAAGGGCCCTCTAGCTAAGAAACACAAGGTGGTTGATCCTCCTCCATCACAACATGCGTACTTAAACTGCATATTAGTTTAGGTTAAAAATCCAATTGAATCAATTCCCTCAAACCCGTGGATTTGTCCCCAAAATTACTAGAACTAATCAAAGGATAATGAGGTAAAGTAGTGAAAATAATATAATAATAAATCTCCCTTGAGGCACTAAGCAAAGTGAGGGAAAACAAATCGCCAATAAAAAATAAATATTTCGCACTATGAGCAATATAAACTAAATCTTTATGTGAGTGTGGTATATTCCACTTTATAACTAGATATGATAAAATAAACATACAACTAAACTTAAAATAAAACGGTAAAGACAAACATGCTAGTAGTCGTCTTGATTTGAATCTTCTATGATTTCTTTGTTGTGTGTTCTAAGATCAGTTAACGTATGAATTATTTGGCGAGTGTAGATTTTCTCAAACACGTGTGAATTTATTGATTCGACTAGTATCTAATATCTATAATACTCAATATGCAATTTTATTCGGCTGAAACTATTATGCTAATGTTTTTCTTGAAATCAAAACCTCTTATTAAACTGAAAGAAATTTCTTATCATCTCAACAAAATATTTAAGGTGAATACCTCTTTTACTTTTATTTCATTGTTTTTAATTTTTAGGAAGGGTGAATACCAGTAACTTCTCATAGCATATTTATTGATCAAATATTGTGTCATACTTGAACTGAACGTGAGCGATATTTTTTTTTTTTGTGAATTAAAATAATAAGATAAAAATTAACGTGATCAATTGCCTCTTTACATTTATGGAGACTTTTATTCACAAGTAATACTTGGAAATTTTTATTGTAAGTAGTAAAACGAAAATCGTGCAATGTTGAATAAGATTTGGCTTATATCTCCCAAGTTATACTTCCACATTAACTGTCTTCATTCCTTCATATGGAAAGAGGATCTCTCTACCATTATTTCCCATAGTTATAATTGTTTTCCAAAGTCAAAAATTTATTAAAGATAAAATAAATAAAAAAAAGTGAGGGATAAGCGTAACCCATGAAAAGAAAAATAAACAATGAAAAGAAAAATAAAAACTAAAAAATTCCTCAATAGATTTTCTACCTTGCATATTATTTTCTCTATTGTTTTAAAAATCTTTTAGGTCTAAGGCTCTTCACTTGTGGTAAAACAATTATTTAAATATCTTATAGTTTCGCTTTCTCTTTCTCATCTTTATATATATTTTAGTTAGTATGATTTTGCTCTCTATACTTTTTGTTTTAATCCCTCTATTTTTTTAACTTTTAGTTTCCAAAAGTTTTCAATCATCACTGTTGGTCCCTACTATTAAGTAAACTCATATATCTAGTTTTCATATTTTTTAATGAAAATTTTCATAAAGGTTTAGAATATTATAAGAATTTCTTGAATAAAAAAAAGAAGTTTTTTAACAAAATATAAATTAAATATGAATTATTTATGTTTTGTTAGAAATTCATATTTAATTTATGTATTGTAAAATAATCAATTTTTTGGTGAGAGATTCTTATAATATTCTTAAATATGAAGGCTATACAAGAGTTGACTTAAAAGAATGAACTAAAAGTGGTGGTGAAAATTGTTTGGGGCACTAAAAGTTAAAAATTAATTAGAGGGACTATAATGAAAAAATGATATATTTATAAGATAAAAACATATTTAACACATGATCTATATGCTTAATTTATTTTACATCTTTATAACTCAAAACTTGTTGTTTCTGAAATATCACTAACAACAGCATTTGATAATGTCATACTAGCTAGCAACCATATAGCCATTGGATGTGAATTTATTTCCAAATCCGAATAGAGTTGAATAGCATTCTCCCGTAACACTTACAAACTCCAAGAACCTATAAGATGCGTTGGTATTCTTGGTATTCTTTTCTCTATTTTTATGTATTAGTTGAATCAAATGAGATAGATCTAAAATCTAAATACCTCATGAAGAAGATTCTTTTTGGAACACTCTTCAACAAAGAAACTCAAATACCCATAGTTCATACAAACAAATAAATTAATGGAAATTCAATCTCTAACTCTTGTGTATATAGAAAAAAAATCGGGGAAGAACTTATTCTAAGTGTCCTATAGGTTCCTAGTGGAGATATTATGATTGTGGAAATTTAGTATATATAATATGGTAACAACTTTTTTTTATTAGTTTGTATATTAGGATTGTGATAAATTCCGTTTGTATATATATAAGCCTCCTTTACTATTTTCAATACTTTAAACAATAACCTAAGGGCACTTGGTAGCATTCGTTTTTTTTATATTTGTCATAAAAACATCTTATTACATGATTTTTATGTGGTTCATATTGCCCACTAGTTTCGGTGGTCCACGACGCACAAAAATATTAATAACTTGGTTTGCTTGTTCATTTAATGTAATCCACACAAAATAATCATGGACACTTTAGTCATTGTTTTGAATACCAAATCAGTTGTAGTTTACTACAACGGTGAAAAACACAATCAGTTTGGGATTTAAAATGATGTCATGCTATCGGGGTTGAGAGATCAGCTAGACCAAATCAATCATCGACTCAACCGCAAAGACACAAGGCGGGTGGACAATGTTGAGTGACGACGACCATCAATTGTCTCATCTGGAAGTGTACATTTCAACCAGATGAACCAAGGGAACGACAACAAGGTGAGAATAATGTTCTCAATATTTGGTTGGTGCAATACTAAGGGCCCAACTAAGTTGGTAGCTTCCTTGGTCAGATCTTTCGAAGATATTCGGAAAAAAATTATTCAGCCCAAAACATATGAAGAAATAAGGGCTCTCATGCATGAACAACCAAATGAAGAAATTAGTTTATCTCATCCATGATTTGTTATATTTTGTTGTTTATTATGTGTTTTACGTTATTGAATTATGTCATTTTATTTTTTATTTTTTTTAATGAAAAGATGCAAAGAGCATCTGATCAGATCATATATATAAAAAAGTAGTACAAAATAGAAAAGGGGGACTAGGCCAAAACCTTCTTAAAAGGTGATAAATTTGAAATTTGGCATATGATAAGTGCTAGAAAGTAGCTAATTACAGAATATATTTTAGGCACATTTGTTACTTGTTTTACAAGTTATTTAGGGAAAAGCCAAGAAAATGTGAATAATTGCCCTATTATTCTTTTTGTACCTTACTCTACCCATGTGTGCAGGAATTGAATGTCAAGATATTAAAAAATAAAGAAAAACAAAGAATTTGTGCAAAGGTCAACTCGCCACGGCGAGCCAAAGGCGAGACCATGGCGAGCTAAGGCAGGGAACACCAGTTTCCACATGCATCAAGTGTGCCGCAACGAGTTCATAGCGAGTCAACTTGCCATAGCGAGTCCAAGGCGAGTAGATGGCGAGGAGGAACAGAGAGTCAAGGTTCAGGGGAATCAGATTTCGCTATGGCGAGTAATAGCCTCGCCTGGCGAGTTAAGGCGGTCAAATCTCCTCAAAGCTGACATGTCCGAAACCCACTGGTGAAGCAATGTCAACTCGTCATGGCGAACAAATCTCGCCTGGCGAGTTTACAAAAATCAGCAGATGTATAAAAGCCTCTCTTCTCATTTCAGATGAGATCTCATCATACTTTTACGGTCCGTTTGGCGCGCAGGATATGATAGAGATAGGATATGATTAGAAGCTGGATAAGGATATGATATGATAGTGATATGATAGACATTATCCTTTCATACGCTTAGTGCACACATGATAAGAAGTACGATAACATTACTTTATCATATCATGTGTTTGATACATATTTGTTATTGACATGATAAGAAATATATTATATTTAAAGGACAAAATTATCCTTGTACAACAAAAACAATTAAAAAAAAATATTAATTTTCATATTATTGATTGACAATAAAAAAAAGGATTCTCCGAGCAAACAAAAGGATATTTCTAACCTGTAAATCATCAGGGGCAACAAGAATCAAAACAAGAGATCAGAATTAATGAACAAAATTGAATTAATCAGGAACATGAAGTTATGCATAGCAAGAAAGTCAATAATGAAATAAACAAAAAAAAGCAGATAAAAAAGCAGAGATGAAATAAGGTTTAATGGAGGAGTTATAAGAAGCAGATTTGGAATCGATACACAAATATGAAATCGTAGAAGCAGGTATGAAAATAAGCATAAAATTGAAAAGAGAAAGAAAAAAAAGTAAAAACTTGACGAACGTAGAAGCAAGTAAAAATTATGGAAAAAAAAAATTGAAACATGATTTTGGAATAGAATCAGGTGGTAGTCGAAGGAGGATTTTGGGAATTGAAGATACACGCTTGACTGATGTATGCTGATGCTAACCCACCAAAAACTAAGGATAAAAATAACAAAGAGTAAGTAGGATAGGATAAGAAATAGGTTTAATTTATCCTTTCCTATTAGTGCACCAAACACCGAATTGAATCAGGATAGGATAATTTTATCATATCCTGTCTCCCTATCATGTGCACCAAACAGACCCTTAGAGAGAGAATAGGGCGAAAATTACTGTTATTCATAGGGCAAGAGTGTTAGAGTGTGGATTCACTAAGAATCTTTGAGAAGTCAAGACTTAGTAATGGATCTTCATCTTTTCTTCCACTTTTGTAATGTTATCATGACAATGATCAACTAAATCTCCTTTGTTGGGATTAGAGGTACTTGATCAAGCTTAGATGTAATCTTTTGATATTTTAAATATATGATTCTAGCAATTTTATGTGATATTGATTTTATTGTTGCATTTCATTCTTATGTTTGATTTAAATGTTATTGAGAAATACTTTTGAATCTAGGGTTAGAATAATCATCTATCAAAACATGATTCTAGACATAGGATGTGTGTTTTGATAATCACACTAAGCATCGAAACGTATTACTATCAGATCATTTAATAAATTGAGAAATCATCGATTAAACGATACGATTGATCTCACAATATCATTTAGACATGAATGATGTTGTCGAGTGATGCGTGGTAATATCGATAAAAAGCTAGAATCCATATATATGATCATTAGGGTATATTTGATGCTTGATTAACGAACTCTAATTCCAACGCTTTTACGCCTTATTACTCTCCGTTTTATTATCGCCTTTTAGTTCGAATAGTTTTTATAACAATCAATCACCAAACCCTAACTTAAAATGATAATCGGTGTTGAACGGTTTATGGTATCGCACTAGTCTCTAAGGAGACGATATAAAAACATAATTACTTTTGATACTACATCAGCTTACCAACTTATTCCTAATGTACTCCCTCCTACTAAAGGTGGGTGCATCAGAAAACCAAAATAAGTCTAAAGAAGTCAGGGAGAGGCCAAAGTATGCCAGACCATCAGCACAAGCATTGCATTCCCTGTATATATGGGAAACAAAAAATCTCATACTATGAATCATAGCCATACAATTATGTCATATGTTCTTTAAGTTCCATGGGGCTGTTGAGGTGGAACCAAAAGCTTGCAGAACCAATTTAGAGTCACATTCAAGCTAGACGTTGAGGTATCCTTTTGAAGAAGCCAATTCAATAGCAGACATTATATATGGGAGTTCAGCAAAGAGAGCATTTCCAACTCCTAAGAACTTAGCAAAACACCCCAAGCCGACACCTTGTTCATTCCTAAAAATACCACCAGTTGAGGCTCTGATTTGGTTCTTGATAGAAGCACCATTTGTATTGAATTTTATCCATTGAGTAATAGAAGGAGACAATACTACTTATTTAATAGCAGAAGCTCTAAGGTGCCTAATGTTAACCTTGCAGGCTTTCAATATTGAGAATTTATGCTTATTAATTCTTGAAATTTGTTTTGTATTGTTACCGGATATGAAAGCTCTAGCAATGATCATATTAATAACTTACTTCCAATGAGTAGCTTTGTCTTGGAACCTTGTCTAATTTCTACAATACCATATAACATTGATGATGTTGATAATGCAAGCTTGAACCATTACTTTACATTGGGGGGACCACCTCCCTATAGTCAGAAGCAAGAGTTACCTGTAGTGCAAGGTGTCTCATATTAGGGAATGTAGCGTCAGCTGATTGTGGAATTCTCCATTGGAAGTCAAATATGAAGTCACTAACTCTTGCAGAGAGATTGTTATGGACATATTCTGGTAAGTTGAAAATAGAAACCAAAGGAGCTTCATACCAAGAATCCAGCCAAAGATTTATATTCTCACTCTAACCAACGAGCCACCTACAATTCTTATGAATAATTCCATAAGAAATGTTAGGAACACTCTCTTTCTAGCACTCTTTCTAACACTCACTCTCCTATTGGGTGAAACTCATGTGGGTCTCACCATTTTATGTGGGATCCATTTCTAATGTGTGGTATCCATATGAATTTCACCCAATAAGAAAGTGAGTGTTAGAGAGAGTGTTAGAAAGAGAGTGTCCATAACACTCCTCATAATTCCATAATTTTATTTGACACTGCTCCAAATTGAAGAGAAAATTTGATGGTTTACAACTCTTCTACCTCTAAAAACCTTACTTCTAAGAAGAATTGCCCACATTTTTTAGAATTTGAAATTGTTATATTTAATGTATGTCGCTGAAATTAAATCACATGTGTTAAAACTCGTACCAAGCTTAAAAGCATTATGGGACGGTTCATATGATATGATATGTCTGGTGAAGAACTGACGGATGCAACAGTAATGGAGGATGCTCTGGTGTGGTGGCGACAAGGTCTTCACGGTGGAACAGAAGGTGTCTGCAAGCATGTTAGCACTCCAACGCTCAAGTCAGTGTAGGAAGTGAGATTGCGTGTGTAAAAGTGTGTGGTAAATGAATCCTAGCTTCAGGGTGATACAAAATTACCCTTATATAGGAGAAGGAGGCACTAATGGCTTCCCTAAAATGTGGCGCCTCATTAGGGAGCCATTGGAGGTCACGTGTACGACACAGGGAGACGGGGGCGTGATTCAGTACAGTGGCACACACTATTGTTGTCGTACTCATGCAGAACACCACCTCTTGATCTGAAGGGCTTTGTCCATGTGTCGTCACAGGATTGGCCTTCTGGCCGGTCCAGAACATTATATAATCCAAATTCTTCTCTGAATATTTCAGATTATATAATCCGAATTGCCTCAGACTGTAGACGATGGAGTAACATCAAAGGTTTGGACGGTTGTGGTGTGTAAATTGAGTTTTAAAGGTTAAACATGTTTCCTTGACTGTAGTTATAGTCTAGGAATATTTTGTGGCTATAAAAAGCCTTCCATCCTTCAAAATTTTCAATCATTCTTCACCTATCATCCATTCTAAAATTTTCTTTCATATTTGTAGTTATGAGTGGTTTATGATATTATAGTCATTGCTGATCATTCATACGATCTATGTAATTCCTTTTTAGTTTTTGTGGGGATCGTACGATGGTCAGCAAAGACATTTGATATAAATTACATAGCCATATATGAGTTTCAGCATGTTTTGGATTGTATAGTTCAAAAATTTCTCAATAGGAGTTAATATTATATAATCCGAACAAAAGGAGAATGGATTCTCTCCCATGAATTTTCCTCGAGTTTTCTCCTGTGAGCTAATCTGAGCCATTTATTTATTTTAATGATAAATCAATGGCTATTATTAAAAAGAGTTAACTCACGTGACTTTTCTTTTTTCCTTTCCTCCCTTCCTCGTGAGTGAGACCACTTCCTCCCTCACAAACCCATCTCGACGGACGACAGACAGCAGGTGGAGTAGAGAGGCGGTGCACCACATCAGTGGTGGTGTTCTTCCTTCCTTTTCCATTTTTCATCTTCCTTTCTTCAGCAAATTAAAGGAGAAAACTCATCAACCTTCAAAAAATCAATTTGAGTTTTATTGTTTTCTTGATTAAGAGAGAGCAACACCAAGTGAGAGGAGATTCAATTTATGAGTTTCATAAAGAAATTGGCTTTAGTTTTTAGGAAAACTTATTGCTGGAAAATTGATTTCCATTGTTTGTCTATACCTCTACTTCCAATTCTTCTTTTTCATTTTAGTTTAATTTTTCGTTTCAACTGTTTGCTTTAGTTTAGTTTTTGATTTTCACACATCAATTGGAATCTAATGGGTTCAAACTTGAAATGGGTTTGTGAGTTGTGATTGAGGAAGATGGTCTGTAATCTCGTGAGAAGGAATGAAGGGAACAAGACAAAAGCTGCCTGATTTAATTATTTTCATTAATAGCCATTGATGTGTCATTAAAACAAATGAATGGCTGAGATCAACTCACTGGAGAAAACAAGAGGAAAACTCACAGGAGAGAATCCATTCCCGAACAAAAGGTATTTTGAAAGAAAAAATAGGATACGAGACAAACGCATAGGGAGTTGAGATAGATGGAAAATCAAGGTGTTGTATTTTCCTTTTGTAATGGGTTTTGTAAATAAATTAGGCAACAAAATGGTGTATCAATACGAAGCAACAACTATAACTATACTTGCCTATTATAATTTTTAATAGATTCCCTATGTTTGGCAGGCTCGGAATGAGCTTATTTTTTCTTCAAAGATTATAGATGTGGAAGGGATGGTAGACACCATCAAACCAACCAATTAGAGGTGGTTCCTTGCTAGAAAAAATGGAGATTTATATGTATTTTAACTTGTTTTTGAACCCCGTTCTTTATTTTAATTCATAAATTTTAGCGTTTTTTTTTTTTTGAAGTGGGCAAATGTCCTTATAGTTTTCCCTAGTTGTGGGTTATGTAAATTTTCTTATATATCCAATAATTTTGATGTTAGAAAAATAAAATCCATACATTTGAAGGGATTGTGCCAATAAGGTTATTGAAATTGAAAGCAATATCTAACAAAGACGTGATGTTGAATATGCTATTAGGTTGAGTTTGATTGAAATCGTTACCACCTAACTAAATCCAAATATTGCAAACTTTTACGATTATGGTCACCTAATGAATGAGGGCACAAAACATAAACGAATTAAAAAGATGAGGCCACACAAGTATATCTTCTTTTTTTGTCAGGGTTTGAACCATGAACCTTGCATATATTATGTATTGTTCATACCAACTGAGCTAAACTCACAAAGACGAAGAAACAGACTAGAACAATGAGAAAAGGTTAGAGGAAAACAAACAAGGAACATTGAAATTTTCTGCTTGTTCAAAACCTATAGAGAACGATTTTCCTTTCTATATTTACATATTTATTAATATAATGGTTTTATTTTATCACACAAAGAAGAGAACAATTTACTTAGTATATGCTATTTAAATAAATAGAAGTTCAAAGAGAACGATTTTAAGTTGTTGCTTTAATGGATAAATTAAAAAAAAAAAAACTATTCTAATTTCTATATGTGAGAACGAGGATTAACCGATGTGCTACAAAAAATAAAATCTAAAAATTAATGTATTACACAATGAAATTTAAAATTGTTGTCGATGATATTCTATCAAAAAAAATTTACACAAAAATAAATAAGCTTTGTTGTATGATTAAAATGTTGTATGCCATGCTGTCACTTTAATTTTAGCTAAGACCTCCACCGCATAAACTACTATGTTGTTCAAAAACTTGTCATTTCTAACTTTTCATATCTCTAATATGATTGTTTGCGAAATTAATATCAACCCCTTCTTTAACTCTTTTTCGAATTCCCTTATTTATTTTGATTCATAATGTAGTGGGTCAAGTGCCCTTATAGTTTTCACTAGTTGTGGGTTATGCAACTTTTATTATATATCCAATAAGTTTTTATGTTAAAAAATATAAAACCCTAAGTTTGAAGGGAGTGTGCCAATAAGGTTATTGAAATTAAAAGCAATAACTTCTCTAATCATTTCAAGGTGGTTGGGGCAAACCGACCAAGTGTGGAGGGACTTCCTTTTCGCCGGTTGACTTACGGTGAGGCGGGACATCTTACTAAACCTTTTTCTCTGGAGGAAGTTAAACAGGCGGTTCGGGAATGTGATAGTTACAAAAGTCCAGGCCCTGATGGTATTTGTTTTGCCTTTATAAAGGAATTTTGGGATTTATTACAAGACGACTTTATGCGGTTTATGGAGGAATTTCATCGTAATGGTAAATTGTGCAAAGGATTAAACTCGACTTTCATTGCTTTGATTCCGAAGGTTAACAGCCCACAACGGCTCAATGATTTTAGACCCATATCTCTGGTTGGTTGCATATATAAGGTCCTAGCTAAAGTCCTCGCTAACAGATTACGTCAAGTTGTGGGAAATGTGGTGTCTGAGTCTCAATCGGCCTTCATCAAAGGCAAGCAAATATTAGACGGTATCTTAATTGCCAATGAGGTGGTAGATGAAGCAAAGAGGTTGAACAAAGAGCTACTTTTGTTTAAAGTCGACTTTGAGAAGGCTTATGATTCGGTTGATTTACGGTACTTGGATGTTGTTATGAATAAAATGAATTTTCCAACAATTTGGCGAAAGTGGATTTTAGAATGTGTGGGTTCAGCCACCGCGTCCGTGTTAGTTAACGGATGCCCGACAGAAGAGTTTCCTATTGAACGGGGCCTCCGGCAGGGAGATCCCTAGTCTCCTTTTTTATTTCTTCTAGCAGCGGAAGGGTTTAATATCATTATGAACGAGGCGGTGGGGGCGCAACTCTTTAATGGGTATATCATTGGTCGCAGGGAGGAGGTTAGCATAACTCATCTCCAATTCGCGGATGACACTATTATTATCGGTAACAAAAGTTGGTTGAATGTTCGAACTATGAGAGCGGTGTTGTTGTTGTTTGAAGATGTGTCGGGGTTGAAGGTGAATTTCAACAAAAGCATGTTGATAGGTACTAATATCTCTAATTCTTGGTTGTCAGCGGCTGCTCGGGTGATGAATTGTCGGAGGGGAACGATCCCGTTTATTTATTTGGGTTTGCCTATCGGTGGTGATTCGAGGAAACTTAGTTTTTGAAAACCTGTTGTTGATCGCATTGTCTCTCGCTTGTTGAAGTGGAACAATAAGTTCCTTTCTTTCGGTGGTCGTCTGGTTCTCCTGAAGTCTGTTCTCTCCTCTCTTCCGGTTTACTTTCTTTCCTTTTTCAAAGCCCCTGTAGGTATAATTTCTTCTATTGAATCTATTTTTAAAAAAAAAATTGGGGGGGTTGTGAGGAGAATAGGAAAATTGCTTGGATAAATTGGGAGGCTATTTGTACTCCAAAGAATGTCGGAGGTTTGGGGGTTAGAAGGATAGCTGTTTTTAATTTAGCATTGTTAGGGAAGTGGTGTTGGAGGATGTTGTTTGACAAGGAGGGATTATGGTATCGAGTCCTGAAAGCTCGGTATGGTGAGGTTGGGGGGCGGTTGCAAGAGGGTGGGAGGAATGTCTCGTCTTGGTGGAGGATGTTGTCAAAAGTGCGGGAGGGTGTTGGTGAGGGAGTCGGGAGGTGGTTTGATGATAATGTTCGGAGGGTTATTGGTGATGGTAGAGATACTTTGTTCTGGTATGACTCGTGGGTGGGGGACTTGCCTTTGAGTGTCAGGTACCCCCGCCTTTTTGATTTGGCGATCGTTAAGGAGTGTACGGTGGAAGAGATGTGGAGGTTAGGGTGGGGGGAAGGGGGAGAGGCGTGGGTGTGGCGACGCCGTTTGTTGGCATGGGAGGAGGAGAGTGAGAGGGAGTGCTCAGATCTACTTCATAACATTGTTTTGCAGGACGTAGTGCATGATACTTGGAGATGGCTACTGGACACTTCCAGCGGATATACAGTTAAGGGAGCCTACACGTTCCTCAATTCTACAGGCGAGTCGTCGAACAGAAGCCCGGTTATAGATGTGTGGCACAAGGACATTCCCTCCAAAGTGTCCTTGTTCGCTTGGCGCCTCTTTCAGAAACGCTTGCCTACTAAAGTCAGCTTGGTGCACAGGCGTGTGATTCAACCAGAAGATGCGGTTTGCGCCTCAGGTTGTGGTCATCAGGAAACGACAAATCATTTGTTTCTGGATTGCAATATCTTCAGTTCTCTGTGGTATCAGGTGTGGCAATGGTTGGACATCTCTTCAACGATGCCTAACGACATCCGTCATTATTATTTTCAGTTTACAAACATGGCAGGGCTGTCTCGAGTAACTCATTCCTTTCTTAGAATTATTTGGTTTGCTTCTGCTTCGGTGTTATGGAAGGGGAGAAATATCTGTGTCTTTCAAAATGCGGTTTATTCTCCTACTGGTATGCTTGAGAAGGTGAAGCTCTATTCTTTTTTATGGCTGAAAGCAAAACGGGCGAATTTTAATTACAGTTATCATGACTGGTGGAAACACCCAATCCCTTGCATGGGAGCCCACTTGTAATTTTCTCTTATCAGTTTTGGTGGGTGCCTTTATCGGTTAGCACCTTCTTAGTGTAATTACTCTTGGGTGGTTTTCCCTTTGCACACCTTGTGCGGGGTAACCCATTGTTGTTTATAATATATCATTTTAGTTTGTTCAAAAAAAAAAATTAAAAGCAATAACTAACAAAGAAATGATGTTGAATTTGCTATTAAGTTCAGTTCAATTGAAATAGTTACTACCTAGCTAAATCCAAATATTGCAGACTTTTACGGTTATAGTTACCTAATGATTGAGGGGTAAAAACATAAACGAAATAGATGATGGCTCGCAAGTACATGTTTCAAAGAAAAAGACTAGAACAATGGGAAATGACTCTCAAACATGAAGGATGAACATGTTAGAGAAAACAAAACAAGGTAGAATGAAATAATTTCGCCGGTTCATTATAACCCCACCCACCCCACCCTTGATCTTCTTCCCTCTAGATAATCCGATTAAGATTGCTAATCTTATATTTTGTTACTATTTTATATATTTTGCATAAAAATATATCGTATTTTAATTATAATCTATTAAATATTACTCTCAATATAATTAACTTTGTGCATAACATATGTACACACTATAGTAATAATTACGGTTGTAAAATGTAACTAATTCAATTCAATGTAAGAATTAAGAGAGATGACGATAAATCCAAATGTCCATCATATATTGAATATTTTGATCTGAAACGTTTCAGATTTTATTTTAATTATATATAGTGATCCCCTAGTGGGGATTTAGTCACAACTTACAACCGTAGAAATTAAGCCATCTTTTTATTGTTTGTAAGAGTAACATCATCTCCTTTATTCTGACTGCATTGGTTATTACCACAAACCAAGTATTACTTATTCATTAAGCACCAACCCTTCAAGCTGCTCAATACTAGTTTACCCTGCAATTAGTAAAGTGAAATTGATATTAGTTTTCTTTATAAATCTATTACTGTTTTTCTTCTAGTTTCTAAAAAAAACACACACAAACACACATGTATTCTAGTCCCTGACATTTTGTAAATGTGTAACAGCGCAGCATATTATATATATTTTACGTAATATGAAATAGAAAAAAAGGGTTGGTGGTGAGAGATGTACTTGCTGCAGTCCATGTCAGGGCTAATCACATAGCCTATGTTAACACCACAGTCTTTAGGGAGGGTAGCAACGGCAGGAAGATTGAGTCCAGGTATGTTGCTCATCATGGATTTGAGGCAACCGCAAACATCTCGACGATCTTGGGGAGTTTTGGATTGGCCGTTTAAAGTGTTAACCGCATTGCAACATGGTGGAGGGGGAGAGATGGGTGGACCTGGGTGTGTTGCGTATGGAACACATGGTGCTATAGTTTGTTGCACTTCAGGACATGAAGGGGCAGAATTGGCTAGTGGAATGCCCAAAACCAAGCATATCATAGCCAAACAAGTAACCTTTGTAAGCATTGAACTAGCCATGATTTGGAAGTTCTGGAAGAGGAAATGCAATTCTAGTATGTTAGTGAGTGTGGATTGGTGAATGGTTGTGTTGTAAACAAAAATGGCTATTTATAGAGAATAGCGGCAACTCAAGAGTATATTATTTTACAATATCAATACATCATTAATATTTTTTTATCTTTATGTTTTGAGGACTGTCTTGAGGTGAGGACGCTCTTTAAAAACTTTAGATACTCCACATTAGGTCAAAGTACGTCAGATCACTAGTGCACATTGTTAACTATGTCATCTAATATAGGATGGAGAGAGTAGTAAATTTTATAGAAATTCGTGCATTAACGCATCGGAAAGTTTTAAGTTTTTTCAAAGAAATTTTTTTTAATTAGAAATCCTTAAAGAGTGTCCTTGGGGTATTCGTTAGCAAAACTATTATGTTTTTTTTTTTTTTATTTACGTCATCAGGTCACTATTATAAGCCAAAAACTCAACATTTACATTCATTCATTAAATTATGTATGTGGTCTATAATAAAGATTTTATATATCATAGATTGAATGAATCTAAAATGTAAAGTTTACTTATAATAGTGACCAAATGATATTTGTTTAATCACTCAGAATATTTTGTGTTATAATACAAAATTAACTATATTTTTTTAATATATGTAAAAATATCAAAACAACTTATTATAATATACAGAGAAGTAGATATCTAACACGGCAAAAACTCGTACATCTATTTATGTATTTAGGAAAAAAATTCGTTCTGCGAAAATTATAAACACGCTACAATGTATGGATAAAGTTCACTCAATAATCGAGGAGATTTGTTAAGAATTAAATGTGGAACATTGGAAGGATTCAACCACTTTCAACCATATTAACAGAAAAGGAATTGACCAAATAATGTGTCGTACTTGAACTTAACGTGAACGATATTTTTTTGTTGAATTAAATAATAAGATAAAAATTAACGTGACCAGTCAGTCTCTTTGGTGAAACTTTTATTGTAAATAGAAAAACGAAAATCGTGTAATTTTCAAAAAGATTTGGCTTATACGCACAACTGTAAGTAATCATAGCTATTATGAATATCAATTTCAGAATTTCTATAGTATTCCACGTCAACCGTCTTCATTCCTTCATATGGAAACGTTCGCTCCACCATTATTTATTTCCCATAGTTATTTCACTGGTGCAAAATTGACATAAGAATTATTTATATTATACCTATTTTATTAAAAAAAGGTGTGAAATATAAAAAAGATGGCAGTTTTGTAAATATATTGTAAATTTTGTTTTTGTGAGTAAATTTCAAAACCTGATTTTAAGAATAAATGGGGTCAAATATGAAATAAAAACAAGCTGGCAAACTTGTAAATATTATTTTATATATGATTTTAAAAAAAAAGTTGTGAAATATTAGTATATTAATTGTTATGTTAATGTTTTTATTTCTTTGCCAGGATTCGAACCCTTGATCTCCAACTTTTCAATCTTTAGATTAAACAAACTTAACTACTTATACTCCTAAATATGA